>MDTD01120517.1_pt1 | contig 19441 bp, 15 predicted proteins | sample 811221 | NCBI WGS metagenome assembly MDTD01 (sample SAMN05326646, study PRJNA326480) | marine metagenome | isolation source: seawater | place: Pacific Ocean: South West | collected 2011 | reverse complement strand
TCGACCCCGCGGCCCTCGCTGCAGTGGCACGCGGCGAGTGGATCGTCCCCGCTCCGTCCGCGCACATGCTCGGCGCGGCGATCGACTCCCGGCGGATCAAGACGGGCAACCTGTTCTTCGCGCTCCGGGGTGAGCGCACGGATGGGCACCGCTTTCTGGAAGCCGCGCGTGATGCGGGCGCTGCCGCGGCGATCGTCGAGGACGCGACCGATCTGCCGCGTGGTCTGGGCGTCCTGCGCGTGCCGAGCGTGCGCGAGGCACTGCGGTCTCTCGCGATCGCGTACAGGCGAGACCTCGACGACCTCCAGATCATCGGGGTCACCGGATCCAACGGGAAGACCACCGTGGTGCGACTGATCCACGCGGCCTTGTCCGGCGCTGGCTTTCGGGGAACGCACGCGCAGAAGAGCGAGAACAACGACCTCGGCGTGCCGCTGACGATTCTGAACGCTTCTCCGACCGACGATTACCTCGTCTGCGAGATCGGCACCAACGCGCCTGGGGAGATCGCGGACCTCGCATCGCTCTCGCGCCCCAACATCGGGGTCATCACCTCGATCGGGCGCGCGCACATCGAGCGTCTGGGCTCCGTTGCGGGCATCGCCGCGGAGAAGGCCCAACTCGTCCGAGCGGTCCCGGCGCACGGCGTCTCGATCGTCACCGCTGACTCGCCTGAACTCGATCACGAGCTTTCCGAAACGGGGGGAGGCGCGATCCCCAGCGCGGTCGTTCGGGTCGGTGTCTCGCCGCGTGCCGACCGGACCATCGACGCGATCGAGCCCGAATCGGGCGGCACACGGTTCCGGATCGGAGACCACCGCCCCTTCGTCCCCCTCCCGGGGACACACAACGCGATCAACGCGGGGCTCGCGCTGGTCGTCGCGGAGGCGTGCGGCGCGGATCCTGCACGAGCGGCGGCGGGGCTCGCGGGCGTCGTTCCGCCCTCGATGCGGCTCGAGCGTTCGGTCGTCGGGATCGGGGGTGGTTTGCTGACGCTGATCAACGATGCATACAACGCGAACCCTGAGTCGGCTCGGGCAGCGCTCGCGATGCTCGGCGCGGGCGAACTCGACCCCGCGGGGGGGGCGGGCGGCCAACCCCGGCGTGTCGCGATCCTGGGTGACATGCTCGAGATGGGCGAGCACACCGATGCGGTCCACCGCGAGGTGCTCGGATATGCTGCGGGACTCGACGGGGTCGATCTCGTCATGTGTATCGGTCCCGCGTTTGCGGCCGCGGCGAGGGGAACCGGCATCCGTGCCCTGCACTCCGACGACTGGACACCCGACGCGATCGAATCCTTACGCGACGGGGATGTGGTTCTGCTGAAGGGTTCCCGTGGGATGCGGCTCGAACGGCTGGTCGAGGCCCTCGGGGACGAACAACGCCGCGGCGCGGGATCGGCGGGCAAGGTAGGCTAACGCGACGGCACCCCCACGGACGGGCGGTCGCCCGACGATCAGGCACAGGACGCACGGATGCTGTACTGGCTGGTGGACGCAACCCGGGGCTGGCTCGACGCGAACGGGCTGTACCGATTCGTGCGGGTGCTCGACCAGGTCGAGTTCCGCGCGTTCGCGGGGGCGCTGCTCGCCTTCCTGATGGTCCTCCTGGGCGGGCGTCCCGTCATCCGCTACCTGACGGCGCTGAAGATCGGGGATTCGGGCTCGACCGATGCGGAGGCGCTCCGTGCCCACGCCGCGAACAAGGCGAACACCCCCACCATGGGCGGGATCCTGATCTGCGGGGCGATCCTGATCGCGACGCTGCTGCTCGCCGACATCCGGCAGACGCATGTGCAGTTGGGCATCGTCGTGCTGGTCTGGCTCAGCACCCTCGGGGGCTTTGACGACTGGTTGAAACTCACCGCCCAGCGGCGCGGCACGGGTCGGCAAGGCCTGTTCGCGTGGGAGAAGCTGATCTTCCAGCTCGGGATCGGGGTCGTCGTGGGCTATTTCGGGTATGTCGCGGGGGACAACCCGCAGGTCGCCCAGGACCTTGCCCATGTGCTGAACCTCCCGTTCCAGCGGACCTTCGAGCCCGGCGGGCAGGGCGTGGCGCAGGGGCTGGTCTACTTCTCCCCCCCGGTCTACATCCTGATCGCAACGCTGATGGTCGCCGGGATGAGCAACGCGGTGAACATCACCGACGGCATGGACGGGCTCGCGGGCGGCCTGTCGACCTCCGCGGCGTTCGCGTTGATGGTGCTCGCGTTCGTCGCGGGGTCGGAGGGGTTCAGCCAGTACCTGCTCGTCCCGCATGTCGCGTTTGTTGACGAACTGGCGGTCGTCGCGGGCGCGATGGCGGGCGCCTGCCTGGGCTTCCTCTGGTGGAACGGGTCGCCCGCGCTCGTGTTCATGGGAGACACCGGGTCGCTCGCGCTGGGGGGGCTGATCGCCTACATCGCGATCGCGATCCGCCAGGAGGTGGTGACGCTGCTCATCTGCGCGCCGTTCCTCGCGGAGATCGGTTCAGTCGTGCTGCAGGTGGGGTATTTCAAGGCGATGCGGGGGAAGCGGATCTTCCGCTGCGCCCCCTACCACCATCACCTGCACCTGGGCGGCTGGACCGAGTCACAGGTGGTGACGCGGTTCTGGATCATCTCGATCCTGCTGGCACTCATCGGGATCGCGACCCTGAAACTTCGGTGATTCTTCCCGTAAGAATGCCTATTGAGCGGATGGCCCCGACGGCGGGGCCTTTGCCGGGATGATTTTGTCTTGGGAAAGGGATGTGATGCACGGGTTACGGAGTATGAGAGGCATTGCCGGGTCCAGCCTCGCGGCGCTCGCGGTCGGAATCGCGGGCTGCGGGAACACGGCGACGAATGTCGTGAACCATGTCTCGGAGGAGGGCCCTCCGGCAGGAGTGGTCGTTGGGGAGCCGACCACGGTGGGATTCCGCGCCGATGCGCTCGGCGCGGCCCGTGATCTGCCGGTTCCGGTCGGGACGGACTCGATCAACGGCGCGATGGTCACCCTTTCAGGGACTCTGCACAAGGCGACCGCGGACTGGATCGTGATCGACGACACGAGCGCGGATCAGAGGCACTGGATCCGCATCGAGAGCATCAACTGGATCCGCCAACCGATCCCCCAAGAGCCCGCGCCCTCGGCGGCCACGCCCGCCGGGCCCCATGCGGATGAGGGCGGCCAAGCCAGCGATGGCGGTCAGGGCGAGGCCGACCACGGCGGCACCGGCGACCATCATGATGACGGGTCGCACGGCGGCTGATCGGAGCGTCTCGCGGCGTCGGCCCGCCCCTGAACGAGTTTCTTCGGGAACGAAAAAGGCCCGCGCCGGATGGCGCGGGCCTTGTCTGTAACTTTGATCCGGGCAACCGGCCCGGTGCGGCTCCCGATTACGGGCAGCCCGCGGTGAACGCACCGACGAACGCGGTGATGTCGCTGAGGTCGAAGACCGTGTCACCGTTGATGTCCGCGATCGGATCCTGCGTGGTGAACGCCCCGACGAAGGTCGTGATGTCCTGCAGGTCGAGGACATCGAACGGCTCGGCGAGGTCAGCCGCGTTGCAGCCGCCCGCGATGAGCGCCAGGTCATCGGCGTCGACATCGCCGTCGTTGTCGAGGTCGCCCTCGCAGTAGGTGCTGCCGGTCCCGATGTTGGCGCTGAGCAGAGCCGCGTCGTCGGCGTCGACATCACCGTCGAAGTCCAGGTCGCCGAACTGGCTGTCGAGGATCGCGAGCACGACATCGCGGTCCGCCTCGTCGACGACGAGATCGCCGTTCATGTCGGCCGACAGGTCCATGTTGACCGCCTGCTCGAGGTCGGACCAGTCGCCGTAGTTGTCCTGGACATACTGGATATCGTCGCAGTCGACGACGCCGTCGGCGCCGACGGGGGCGTACCCGGGCGTGGTGCCGACATTGCCCGCGACATCGGCGACCGAGTCACCGGCGTCGTAGCTGCCGTTGAGCAGGGTGGTGCCGAAGAAGTTGCCGCCGAACGCGTTGTCCACAGCGGCGAAGCCCGCGGCGCGGTCGAGGGTGTCGTTGACGAGGACGAGGCCGTCCGCGGCGTAGCGGACATCGGCCATGGTGAAGTTGCCGTCGTTGTTGTGATCGCCCAGGATCTCGAAGGAGGCATCGCCCGAGCCCGTCCAGGCGGGCCCGCCGTTGCGGCTCTGCCAGGCGCGGACCATGTCGTCGATGTCGTTGATGTCGCGGTCGCCGTCACCGTCGAAGTCACCCGCGATCTTGTTGCGGAGGTTGAGGGGCGAGCCGTAGGTCAGCTGCGTCCCGTTCGCGGTGACATAGTGGTTGGCGGTGTTACCGTCGGTATAGGTCACGCCGATGGTGCGGAAGGGCACCCGCCCGGTCGCGGTGGTGTCGAAGCTGTCGAGCAGCGGGTTGCTGAAGACATTGTTCGGATCACCGAGGGTGAAGTTCTGGATGTTCTGGTTGAGGTCCGGGTTGCTGATGATCGCGATGGGCTGCTGGCCGTCCGCGTCGAAGTCCGCGGGGACGCGGTCCGGAGCAGCAGTGAGCAGGAACTGCTGGGCGAGCAGCTCGCCCGGCATGAAGTCGCTCTCAAAGCCCGTCGGGACATCGACGAACGCGGCGATCGAGCGGCGGATGTTGTTCCAGTAGGCCGCCGCCGCGGGGTTCGCGGGCGCGGGGTTGCCCGCGAAGGGGTTCGGGCCCGTCTCGGAGGGGCCCCAGCCCCAGCCGCCCAGCTCGGCGGGCGCGTTGCGGGGGTCGCCGCGGAAGGTGAAGGCCGCCGGGCCGGTGATATTGTACCCGTCGGGCCCGCCGTCGATGATCGCCTCGAGCGTCGGGCGCGCCGCGACGGTGCCCCCCTTGATGTCGCTGACCACCGCGAGGCAGTCGAAGTCCTTATCGAACAGGTAGCCCCGGCTCACCAGGCGCTCGGCGCCGGTGTGCCCCACGCCCAGACGAGTGTTCTGCACCGTCGCGTCCATGCGGCTCGACCCGCCCTTGTTGGAGGGCTGGTAGTCGGGGCCGACCAGGTCGTTGGCGCTGCTGGTGACGCGGAGACCGATGTTCTCGCCGCGCCCGAAGGAGGGGTCGAGCCCGATGCCGTTCATGAAGGCGTTGCGGGTGCCCGAGCCCGAGTCGCGGGTGATCTTGGTGAGGTTCTCGCCGTTGGCGCGGCGACCCGTCGCCGCGAGCTGGCGCAGGTCGCTCATCGCGATCTCCTGCAGGCCCACGCCGTAGTTGACGATCGCGGCGACCGGGACGATCGAGACCGCGAAGTCGTAGACCGTCTCACTGTTGGGGTTGCCGACATTCGCGTTCAGGCGGCTGAGGGGGCGGAGCTGGTTGCCGAAGTCGACGGGCACGCCAGCGGTGTCCACCGCGGGGCGGGGGTTGCCGCCGTAGCCCGCCGAAGAGGGCGCGTTGAGGGGGCTGACTTCACCGGGGACGATGCCGAACCAGGAGAGGGGGACATCGGAGGTGGAGAAGTCGATGTGGAGCCCCGCGCCGCTGCCGTCGCCCGTCACGCCGGGCTCGAACGAGCCGGGCACCGGGAGGAACGGCGCACCCGAGCGGTTCGCGGGGTTGCCCAGCCCCTGCAGGCTGCCCGCGATCACGAGGTCGAGGCGGTTCCAGATCGCGCCGTCCGCGAACGAGGAGTTGCCCCGATCGTCGTCGGTCGCGCCGTCCATGTCGGTGTCGAACTCATCTCCGTTCTCATCGAACGCGAGCGAGAAGGTGTCGAACTCCGCGATGCCGTTGCCCGACCCGGTGATGCGGTAGTGGAACAGCCACTGGGTGTCGTTGATGCCGGGCCCGTTGCCGCAGTCGAACGCGCCGCTCAGGCAGCCGCTCCCGTTGGGGGCGAGCTGGTCGGGGAAGAGGCTGGCGAAGATGCCGGCGCGCCCGTCGTTGTCGTAGTCGATGAAGTCGTTGGTGCTCGCGCCGCTGCGGAAGAACGACTCCTGCAGGGTCGCGCCCGAGCCGGTGATGATCAGCGGGTCGGCGGACGCGGCCGCGCCGCACGCGGCGACAAGGCACATGATGGACTTGGCGTTCATTTGTGAATCCTCCGTGGGTGTTCGATCTCGTGTCTCGTGGAACCGGAAAGCCGAGGCCCGGCGGACAGACCGATCGCGCTCGCGGGGAGGCCCCTGCCCCGCGCCGATCTCTCTTCGTGTCTCCCCCAACCGCGATGGAGGCGGGAAAAAACCCGACCCCGCTCTCGCGGGGTCGGGTCGGTGATCGTGATCAGCCGCCGGCGCCGATGCGCTCCCACTCGTCGCGGGTGTAGACCGCGGTGTCGTTGGAGGTGCCCGTCCCGCCCGCGGGGGTGAGGCTGTAGAAGCGGTCGCCCCACTGCTGCTTCTGGAGGGTCTCCTCGAGTTCCGCGAGACTGACATGCCCGTCCACGAAGGAGAAGTTGCTCCGCCCGTTGTGCGCCCGCGAGACGATGTTCAGGTTGAACTCGTCCCGCGACAGCAGACCCGCGCCCTGCTCACGCATCTCCTCCTCGGTGAAGACTTCGGTCGGGAGGTAGTAGCGGAACGCCTTGCGGCCGCGCCCCTGCGCGTTCGGGACGTTATAGACGTTGGGGAGGTCGCCGAACGCGGCCTTGAAGGGCACGATCGGGCGGTGCGACTTGCTCTCGCCCTCGCCGCTCGAATTGCTCACATCCGCGACGGAGCGCCACTCGAATCGGTCCTCCATCTCCGCGGCGAGGATGGTGTTCGACCCGCTGGTGATCTGGTCGACACGAACGAGCACATTGTTCCGCAGCCCCCACCCGTTCTGGATGTTCTGGAACTTGTTGCGGGGCATGATCGCGCCGTTGACGGTGAACGCGATGCGGGGCACCTGCCGGTCGGTCACGAGCGTCTGATTCGACGGGTTCTGCCAGTCCTCCTGGTCGAACGGGTCGTTGGGGTTGTCGAAGGTGCGGGGCGCGCCGTTGTTGGTGGTCTTGGGGCTCTCGAAGGCGTCTTCGGGGACGGCGCCGCCGAACAGGAAGTAGGACCAGTGGGCGTACCCGTTGATGCCGTCGGGGTTGGACTCGACCTCGAGGGTCTGGCCCTCGGGGCGCCAGTTGAACCCGTCCGGGGTGGTCGGGTAGGTGTAGGCCGGGGGCAGATAGTCGCGGTTGGTCGCGCCGTAGACCGCGACGCCCTGCGAGATGTTGCGCGCGTTGGCGCCCGCCTTGAGGGCCTGGGCCGAGTTGCGGGCGGCGCCGAGCGCGGGGAGGAGGATCCCGATCAGCAGGGCGATGATCGCGATCACCACGAGCAGCTCGATGAGCGTGAAGCCCTGAGCGTTCCAGCGAGCCTTGTTCATGCTGTTCTCCATGCGAGAAAACGGTCCGTGTTCGTGCGCGCGGGGCGCTGGAAGACGACGGCTCCGCCGTCCCCCGGTTGTCAGCGGGTGGGCCGCATCAGGGCCCGCACGCCGAGACGACCTTGTCTCGACGCCGTCAAGTATCCGCGCAGAGGTGTGTGAAGTCGGTTTTGGATGGGTTCAATGCGCGCGAAGAATGCGCACAGCGCGATTCACCGTTTCTGAACAGAAAAAGGGCGCTCCGCAACGCGTTCGTCATCCGAGGCTTGCGGATGATCGAACCGGCATACTTGCGTCACGACGCAACCGAACGGCAACACCGTTGGTCGGGAGAACTTCCGGCTCACCCGCCCGAACGGGGAGCGTCGCTCGGAACCAGCCGGGGCGCGGATGCTCGGACCGGAATCACCGGCGCGTGCAAAAGGAAAAACGGGCCTCCGAAACCGGAGACCCGTCCAAGTGGAGCGGAGGAGATTCGAACTCCCGACCTCATCATTGCGAACGATGCGCTCTACCAGCTGAGCTACCGCCCCGTGTGGCGGGAAGCATACGCACCACCCGGCCCGCCGACAACACGCCGGCACGGGTGTGACCGCACACGCCGCACGAGCGGGACCCGGAAAGCCCGAATTCGCTTGCCTTTGAGAATTGACTCGCAATAAGATGCCGGCATGAAGGCCCCGTTTGCCCGCCTCTGGTGGGGAGTGTTGTTGGTGCTCGTCGCGGCTGCATGCCCTCTGGGATGCGATGAGTGCGCCGATGTGCCCCCGCTCCCCCACGGCGGGACGGTCGTGGTCTCCATCCCTCCGCTCGCGGGGCTCGTGCGCCCCCTGCTGCCCCCGAACAGCGAGGTCCGCGTGCTGGTCCCGGCGGGACGCTCGGCGCACGGCTATCGCCCCACGCCAGAAGACATCGCGGCGATCGGGCGGGCCGACGCGGTCGTGCTGGTGGGGATGAACCTCGAGACGGGGATGGCGAAGGCCGTGCGCGGGAAACTGGTCATCCGCATGGCGGACCTGGTGGGCATCGAGACCGACCCGCACGCGGGGCACGACCACGATCACGGTGCACACGACCACGCGCACGACCACGGCCCCGGGGACGACCCTCATCTGTGGCTCGACCCCGTGCTCGCCGCCCGCTTTGTGCGCGCGCTGCCCGCGGCGCTCCCCGAGTCGCTCCGTAACGATGAGACCGATGCGAACGCCGCATGGCTCGCCGAGGCGATCGACGGGATCGACGCGGAGTACGCCGAGCGTCTCGCGCCCTTCGCGGGACGCGCCATCGTGACCCACCACGCGAGTTTCAACCGCGTCGCGGACCGGTACGGGCTGGAGGTCGCCGCGGTGCTGCGAGCGATCGAGACGCTCGAGCCGTCGCCCGCGGAGATTGCCGCGGCGGTGCGCGCGATCGACGAACGCGGCGTTGGCGCGGTGTTCGTCGAGCCCCAGTTCGGGGTGACGAGCGCGACCCGCGTCGCGGACGCGGCGGGCGTCGAACTCGTGACGCTCGATCCGCTGGGGGACGGGAATTGGATCGAGATGATGCGATCGAATCTGGACGCCCTCGTGCGCGGGCTGAGCGCCGGAGCGGCGCTGACCCCGTCGCCCGCGATACCCTGACGCGTGCGCATGGACGCGAGCCCCTCCCAATCACCATCGGGCGCCGATCACGCGATCCGGGTCGAGGGGGTGTCGTTCGCCTACGACGCGGACGCGGATCTCATTCTCGAAGGCGTGAGCCTGAATGTGCGCGCCGGCGAACGGCTCGGCATCCTGGGCCCGAACGGGGGAGGAAAATCCACGCTGCTGAAGATCCTCCTGGGCTCGCTGAAGCCGACCGCGGGGTCGGTCTCGGTGCTCGGGCAATCGCCTGTTTCGGCGCGGCGGTCGGGCGTGATCGGGTATCTGCCGCAGCGGGTCTCGGCGGAGCTCCGGTTCCCGCTTCGGGTGGAAGATGTCGTGCTGCAGCCGGCGGCTGTCCGGACGGCGCCTTGGCGCCGGATCGGTGACGCGGACCGTGCGCACGCGGCGCGGTGCCTGGAGATGGTGGGCGCCGCGGCGCTCCGTTCCACGCGCATCGGCGCGTTGAGCGGCGGTCAGTTGCAGCGGGTGCTGATCGCGCGCGCGATCGCGGCGAAGCCCCGCGTGCTGCTGCTCGACGAGCCCACGGTGGGGATCGATGTCGAGGGGCAGAAGCGGTTCGGCGAGATGCTCGACGCGGTGCGCACAGAAATGAACCTGACGGTCGTTGTCGTGAGCCACGAGCTCGCGACGATCGCGGCGACGAGCGATCGGGTCGCGTGCCTCCGGCGCACGCTGCATTTCCACGACGCGCCGCACGGGCTGACGCCCGAGGTGCTCAGCGAGGTGTTCCGGCACGATCTCGCGATCTTCCAGGCAAGCGGGGCGAAGGGTGAAGCGTGCTGCGGGCACGACCATGACCACGAGGATGGTGCGGGGGGAGGATCGTGAAGACGATCGAGTATCTCACCGATCCCGCGTACGCGTCCTTGTTCTGGCCGGGCGTTGCGGCGGCGCTGCTCGTCGCGCTGCTGTGCGCGCCGCTGAGTCCGTTCGTGGTGCTCAAGAAGATGGCGTTCATCGGGCAGGGCGTGAGCCACGCGGCGTTCGGGGGGGTCGGCCTGGCGCTGTATGTCGCGGCGCTCGCGGGCGTGGGCGGCTGGGGCGGTGCCCACCAGATCGCGGTGCTCGCCTTCGCGGCGCTCGCGGGGCTCGGGATCAGCGTGCTCAGCAAGCGACAGGGGACGGACACGGCGATCGGGATCGTGCTGGCGGTGTGCATGGCGGTCGGGTTCGAGTTGTACCGGCTCGCGGCGGGGGTCGCGGCGCGGGATCCGGCGGTCGGCGCACCGCCCGGCATCGAGGATGTGCTGTTCGGTTCGGTGCTGAATGTCACCCCGGGCGCGGCGGTCGCGACGGGGCTCGCGGCGGCGATCGAGCTCGGGGGGCTGTGGTGGATCCGGCGTCCGCTGACCGCGTGGGCGTTCGATGAACAGACCGCGGGGTCGCTCGGCGTTTCGGGCGGGCGTGTGCGCGCGCTTCTGCTGCTCATGCTCAGCGTCGCGGTCGTCGCAACGATGCAGATCGCGGGGGTCGTGCTCGCGACGGCGATGCTGATCGTGCCCGGCGTCGCGGGTCTCTCGATGGGGCGTTCGCTCCGCGGCGCGATCGGATGGTCCGTGGTCAGCGCTGTGCTCGGTGTCGCGTTCGGGCTTGTCGTGACCTTCGAATTCGGGGTGCAGCCGGGCCCGTCCGTCGTGCTTGTGCTCGTTGCGCTGATGGTCGCGGGTCGCCTGGTGGGGCGTGGCTGAAGCGGGATGGGCGGGGCCTCTATCATCACCTGCGAACGGATCGCGCTGGGCGCACGGGATGTGCCCCGGCGGGATGGCATGGCGTCGAATATTCGAGAGCACGCGGCGGCGTGCGGGAGCGATGAGCGTGAAGACGATCAAGGCCGAGGTGTTGCTCGCGGAGTTGAATCGCCTGCGGAAGGACCTGGACGAGGACCCCGCGGATCTGGAGTGGGCGACGCTTCATCACGCGTTCTGCTTCATTTCGTACAAGATGGGCGATTTCCAGAAGTACCTGGACGAGCAGGCGGAGAAGGGTGCGTTCGATTCGCTGGAGACCTGACGGGAATCCGGCGGGGTTCGCTGTGTCTGAATTTTGCCTGATTTCCGTGCAACCGCTCTTGCAGAATCGCTCGAATCGACGATACTGCAGCATCGCGTGGAAGCGGCGATCGCCGAGGGCGTGCGAACCACTCCCGAGGGCGTCGACGGAAGCGTGACGACCGGGTGCCGAACCGCTGGCAACGAGGCGAGCGGGGGTTTGTTCCCGGGCGATGAGCCTCGGGCGACGGCCCGGGGGCCGGGGCTTGGCGGCGTTCCTGTACAGGGATCGCGACGGCTGGGCGGGGCCCTTAAGCAAGGAGGTGATCCAGTGAAGAATTGTGACTGTACGAAGGGGCTGCGCCGCTAAAGGCGTGAGTCCGACGGGGCTTGCGACTGGTGCAGCCCACGCAGGAGATTCGGTGCCGCGCTCGCTCCGGCGAGGTGAGCGGTTGAGCCGAATGCGTAGCTCCTACGGCCGCCTTCCTGACGGGAGGCGGCTTTTTTTGTGCGTTGATCTGCGGGTGTATGTCCCGTAGGGTCACACTGATGCCTTGGTTTCTTGATAGTTGGGCCGACGCGGCGATGACGACGCTCGGCTTCTTCTGGATGGCGCTCTGGGCGTTCTGCCTCGGATACACGATCAGTTCGATGATCCAGGTCTTCCTGACGCGGGAGCGGATGCAGAGGACGATGGGGATCGACGGGCCTCGTGCGATCGGGCTCGCGGCCTTCTTCGGGTTCATCAGCAGTTCGTGCAGCTTCGCGGCGCTGAGCTCGTCGCGGGCTTTGTTTCAGAAGGGTGCGGGGCTGGTGCCGGCGCTCGCGTTCCTGCTCGCCTCGACAAACCTCGTGATCGAGCTCGGAATCCTCATCGCGGTCTTCCTGAGCTGGCACTTCGTTGTCGGCGAGTACCTGGGCGGGGTGATGCTCATCGGGTTCACCTGGCTGTTCGTCCGGTTGCTGGTGCCGAAGGCGGTCATCGAGAAGGCGCGGGAGCATGCGCAGCAATTCTCGGCGGGGGGCGACGAGGACCCGCCTGACTGGAAGAAGATGATCCGCACTCGGAAGGGTTGGGCGAAGGTCGGTCATCAGTACTTCATGGAATGGGGGATGGTCTGGAAGGATGTCGCGTTCGGCTTCACGGTCGCGGGGGTGATCGCGGCGTTCGTGCCCCCGGCGTTCTTCGAGACGCTGTTCGTCGGGAGCGGGGGCGAGAGTGACCCGAGCTGGTGGCAGATTGCGCTGCACACGCTGATCGGTCCGGTCGCGGCGTTCTTCACCTTCATCGGGTCGATGGGCAACATCCCGCTCGCGGCGATCCTCTTCGGATCGGGCGTGAGCTTCGCGGGGATCATGGCGTTCATCTTTTCCGACCTCGTCGTCTTCCCGGTGCTGCGGATCAGCGCGAAGTACTTCGGTTGGTGGATGGCGATGATCATCCTGGGCGTGTTCCTCGCGAGCCTGGTCGCGACATCCATCCTGCTGCACTACGGGTTCGGGGCGATCGGGCTGATGCCCGACGAGGCGATGGCGAAGGCATCGCGGACGGCGCCCGGCGAGCGGTTCAAGGTCGATTACACCTTCTTTCTCAACATCGCGTTTCTCGGGGTGACCGGTGTGCTCTTCGGGCTCAAGCTTTGGCTCGCGGGCGAGTCGGACGGGGATGACACCGTCGGGTGCGAGCACCATGGGGGCGGGCAGCACAGCGACGATGAGAGCGAACACGGTTCCGCGCACCGAGACGAGGGTGAGCATCGCGCAAGCGAGGGCAGTGTCGGGGAACAAGGCAGCGGGGACGACGGTCACGACCACGGGGGCGGGCACGACCATGGGGATAGTTCGAGCCTGACGGACAAAGTCCTTCGGTCGCTGGCGTTCGCGTCGTTTGCGTGGCTGGTGATCGGGGCAGTGCTCTGGTTCATTCGATGAGCGGGTGGCGATCCCGGCCGAGCCGGGGCGGTTCTCGCGGGGCTACGCTCCGGCATGAGTGACCATGCCTCACCGAAGAACACGCCGTTTGTCCTGATCATCCGCGATGGCTGGGGTCGCAACCCCCACCCCGAGCACGACGCCTTTAACGCGGTCAAACTCGCGACCACCCCCACCGCTGACATGCTGGAGGCGGAGTGGCCGACCACGCTGGTCGCGACGAGCGGCGAGGATGTGGGTCTGACGGACGGGACGATGGGCAACTCGGAGGTCGGGCACCAGAACATCGGTGCCGGGCGGGTGGTCTATCAGGACGCGGTGCGGATCTCGCTGGCGTGCCGGGAGGACAAGCTGGGGGAGATCGAGGCGATGGCGGGCCCGATCCGGCGGGCGAAGGACGCTGGGAAGGCGGTCCACCTGATGGGGATCAACAGCGACGCGGGCGTGCACGCGCTGCTGGAGCACCTGTACGCGATCGTCCGCCTGTGCAAGGAGATCGGGCAGGAGAGAGTGTTCATTCACCTTTTCACCGATGGTCGGGATACGGGTCCGTTCACCGGGGAGGGGTACGCCGAGCAGGTGGAGGCGCGGTGCGCCGAGATCGGGTGCGGGCGGATCGCGAGTGTGGTTGGTCGGTATTGGGCGATGGACCGCGACAACCGATGGGAGCGGGTCAAGCGGGCCTATGACCTGCTGACGGGACGCGGGGACGCGGCGCCGAATTTCGCGACGGGACCCGAGGCGATCCGGGCGTACTACGACCATCCGGAGGGCGGGGCGACGCTGAAGGGGGACGAGTTTGTCTCACCCCGGACGGTCGGGGACGCGGGGGAAAGCCGGATCTCGGACGGGGACACGGTGATCTTCTTCAACTACCGGGGTGACCGCCCGCGCGAGCTGTGCTCGGCATTCCTGCTGGACGAGTTCCACGGCTCGGATGAGTTGAAGGAGAGCCCGGACTCGGGGGAGCGGGGGTTCGACCGGGGCCCGAAGTTGGACCTCGACTTCGTGATCATGACGCCTTACTCGGAGCGGCTGGCGGGCCTTGCGAAGGTCGCGTTCCCGAAGCCGCCGAAGATGGTGAACATCGCGGGTGAGTATCTGAGCAACCTCGGGCTGCGGCAGTTCCGGTGCGCGGAGACGGAGAAGTATCCGCATGTGACCTTCTTCTTCAACGACTACCGGGACGAGCCTTTCCCGGGCGAAACTCGGGAGATCATCCAGAGCCCGAAGGTGGCGACCTACGACCTCGCGCCCGAGATGTCCGCACGGGGCGTGTGCGACGCGGTGCTGCGCCGGCTCGACGCGGACGACTGCGAGGATGTCATCGTCGTGAACTTCGCGAACGGGGACATGGTCGGGCACACCGGCTCGCTCGAGGCGGCGATCAAGGCGTGCGAGACCGTGGACGGCTGCGCCGGGGAGATCATTGAAAAGACTCTGGCGCGGGGCGGGTCGCTGATCGTGACCGCCGACCACGGCAACGCGGAGCAGATGTGGAGCCCGGAGAACGACTCGCCTCACACGGCCCACACGACCTACACCGTGCCGCTGCATGTCGTGGGCGATGGGTTCAAGGGACGACCGCTCCGCGACGGGGGGCGGCTGGCGGATATCCAGCCGACCATGCTGGAGATGATCGGGGTCGCCAAACCCTCGGAGATGACGGGCGAGAGCCTGCTCGCGTGATGGTCCGGGCCCGTTGGGGCTTCGGATTCGGAGCGTCGCTCAGAGCGGTCGGTGCGAGTGCGGCGGCGGGTCGTTTGGCACCTCCGCGTCGTCGCCCGCCTGGGATTCGAGATCGCCCAGTCTCTTCTCGAGGCGGGCGAGTCGGGCGCTGAGTTCGTAGACCTGCGTCGACAGGTCGTTGACGAGCGTCTCGAGCTGCTCGGTCCTGTGCTCGGCGAACCCCGCGGTCTCCTCGATGGCGGTGAGTCTCTGCTGGTCGCTTCGCGGTTCGGGCACCGTGCACCTCCTTGCGTGGCAGCGCGTCGCTCCGGAATACCTGCGGCGAACGGGGCGGTCGCGCTTGGCGTATGCTCGCGGCATGATTTCACGCCGCTTCGCTGTCCTCTTGAGTTTATCCGTGTTCGCTGGGTCCCCGATGGCGTCTGCGCAGGACGCCGGCATCGTGGATCGAGGTGGGACAGACCCGTCGTCGGAGACGCTGGGTGTGGACGGCACGCTGTCGCTCGACCCGTCGCGTGTTGCGTTCGGTGAGGCGGGCAGCCGTTACTGGGGCGTGACGGGCGGTGTCGGGTTCGCGCTCGAGGAGGATGACGATTCGACGGACCCGAACCTTGCGTTGACCTATCACCATTTCCTCGTGGATGACTTCGAGGTGATCGGCGAGCTCGGGGCGTGGTATTTCGCCCAGGACGGCGGTGACGCGGGGGGTATCAATCCCGGCTTTACGCTCCGCTGGCACTTTCTCTCGCGCGAATGGTGGTCGGTGTATGCCGACGCGGGGATCGGCGTGCTGCTCGCGACGGACGATGTCCCCCGCGGCGGGAGTTCGTTCGGGTTCATGCCCAGGGCCGGCATGGGCGCGAGTTTCGATCTCAATGAGCAAGGGCTGCGTGGTTACCTCGGCGTGCGCTGGCACCACATCTCGAACGCGCGACTCACCGGTGACGAACGCAACCCCGATCGTGACGGGGTGATGTTCTACGGCGGCGTGATGCTGCCCTGGTGATCGCGGTGGATCAGCCCGCTTCCGCGAGGCGGATCTTGGGCGCCTGCATGTTCGAGGCGACCACCTGGTTGCGCCCGTTCTGCTTCGCCTGGTAGAGGTTCTGGTCCGCGGCTTCGAGCCAGACGGCGGACTTCGCCTGCACGGTCGTGTCCTCGGAGACCCCGACCACACCGAAAGAGGCGGTGATTTTGCGCTCGGGGTGGCGTGCCCAGGTTTGCTCTTCGAGACCGACGCGGATGCGCTCGCACACCGCCTGGGCCGCTTCGGGCGTGGTGTCGGGCATGATGATCCCGAATTCCTCCCCGCCGTACCGGCACGCGACATCGGTCGAGCGGCACTGCTCGTTGAGGACCTTCGCGAGCCCCTGGATGACGGTGTCGCCCGCGGGGTGCCCGTAGGTGTCATTGACCGATTTGAAGTTGTCGAGATCGACGAGCGCGACGGTCAGGGCGTGGCCGTGGCGGGCGACGCTGTCGACGGCCTCCTCGAGCCTGTTGTCGAAATAGACGCGGTTCCAGAGCCCGCTGAGCCCGTCGATCTGCGCCCGCCTCGCGAGCATGGAGATGAGGTCATTGAGCCTCAGCGCGGCGTTGAGCCTGATGCGGAGTTCGATGAAATCGAATGGCTTGGTGATGTAGTCGATCGCGCCGAGATCGAACGCCGCGACCTTGTCCTGCGAATCGGTCAGCCCGCTGAGCACGAGCACGGGGATGTTCGCGGTTGCGGGGTTCTCTTTGAGCTTGCGGAGGACCTGGAACCCGTCCATCTCGGGCATGTCGATGTCGAGCAGAATGATCGAAGGCTCGCACTCGAGCGCCATCTGGAGGCCGTCCCGACCGCTCGATGCGTTCACGATCTCGAAGGCTTCGTTGCGCAGCCTCGCCGTCAGCAGGCGGTGCACATCGATGCTGTCATCGATGATGAGCACTTTCGGGGGGTTGGATGTCGTTTCACCGTTCGGCACGGCCCTGATCCCCATCTTGACGAACCGCGGTCCTGCTGAAGGCGGCTCGGGTGCTCATCTCACTCGACCGCGACTCGCTTGCAGATCGCGAGCAGGGACTCGACAGCATCGCTGAGATCATCGGCTGCCAGACCGTCCTTCAGCAGTTGCTCCAGATCCGCGGCTGCTGCACCGACAGGTTCGAAGCCGTAGCCCGGGGCTGCCCCCTTCAACTGGTGGGCGAGCGTGCGAAGCGTGTCCCAGTTCTGTGCGGTGTAGGCGTTGGACACCGCCTGCATCCGATCGGGGAGCTCGCTCACGAAGATCTCGATGAGCTCCACCATCTCGGCGTCATCGGCGAATGAGCTTGTGATCGGCTCGGTTGCGTCAGAACGATGCATGATCGGGTCCCCCGTGCTCACCGGTGCATCGGTGATCGCGCGGTGCGAATTCACCCTCACCTCGTGTTTTTACTGGGTCCGATCGCGGCGCTGGATCGCCGGTTCAGGGTTGGTGGTCCGGTAAGCCATGCGATCGCTGTCAGCGCGGAGCATTCCGGGCGCCGTTGAGCGTCGCTTGATCGAGGATCCTGATCGTTGGGTGCTGGGGCGGAGCGGTCTTCGGAAGTCAGGCGTGGGAGGCGCTCTGTTCGATGAGCGTTTCCCAGCAGGACGCGATGAGGTCTCCGTGACGGAAGCGCTGTTTCCGCTGGTTGTAGCAACTCCCGTTGCGTGCGGCGTCGCAGAGTCTTCGGATCTCTGATGCGCTGAAGCGCCGATTGGCGCCCGCGCGTCCTCGCTCAGAGGGCGGGAGGCCGGCCGCCGCGACGATCTGTCGGAACTTGCTCGGGGAGATATTCACGCCGCTTTCTTCGATACGCGACCGGAGATCGCTGATCGAAAAGGCACGAGCCTCGGGATCCTGACCTGCGTTCGGGGTTCGGTGCTCTCGCGGCATCGTGGATGAGCCGCGATCCTGGAGAGCTCGCCGCTGCTTCCAGTCCACGAAACGCAGGGGTGAGACGACGCTGTGGTCATCGATGATGAACCTCTGCGCTTCTGGTCGCACGATGCTCATATCCGATGCTCTCCCGGTTGGGCCTTTGGTAGCGGGGTGCGCGGGCGGGTACCCAGCACATCGCGTTCGGCGGCTTCGGCTCAACGCCGGTGAAACGCGCTGAAGGCCGGAGTTCCGGATCGCCCTTTGCGTCATCGTCCCGCTCAGCGGGCTGCGGCTCGTTCGAATCCACCGGAAGACTACCTGTGCACGGGGCTCAGGACAAGGGTGGATGACAAATAAAGGATACTATTTCGGAAAAATTTGGCGATCAGGGTGCCCGAATGCGCCACGCACCGTCGTTGAGGGGTGACGGGGTGATTCTGATCGGGAAACAAGATTGCCGCGGCACGCTCACCTCGCACGCGAGGCAGACGCGGAGGTGGGTCTCATGCTCGGTCTGGCGGCTGCCCGGCCGTTGCGTTGGGCGCGACTCTGCGTTAGTCGCAGGCGCCGTCCAACTCGGCGAGCAGATCGAGGAGATCGAAGAAGTTCGCTTGGGTATCGCCGTTGAAATCGCCCGACGCGTCGCCGATCGAAACCGCGTGGATGAGCGTCAGGGTGTCGCTTTGGTCGACCCAGCCGTTCCCGTCGAGGTCTGCCGGGAGATCCCCGGGATAGGGACGGAGCGGGCGAACGCCCGGGGGCGGGAGCGGGCGTCCCACGCAATCTCCCTCGAGGAGAATCTCGACCTCGGTGAGAGAGACCCAGGGCCCTGGATAGGTGTGAGCGCCGGTGACGGTGACCTTGAGCTCTCTTGCGGTGAAGGGTGCGCCGGCGACGGCGTCGATGATCGGGCCCGGCTCGGTGTTCGCGGTGCGGTCGACGATCACCTGGTACGACTCCCCGGGCATGCGGGCCTCGACGAGGTACTGGTAGTCGCGGTTCTCGAGGGTGTGGAGCACGATCCCGGCGATCTCGCGCGTCCCGCCGAGGTCGACTTCGACGAACTTTGGATCGCCGAGCCCGAAGACGGACCAGCGGCTTTCCCAGCCGTTCACGATCCCGTCGAACGCGTTCTCGGGGACATTGCCGTCGTCGCCCGACCAGTCGAGAACGGTGACACCTTCCAGCGGTCGGATCTCCCGGATGCCCCGGTAGGCCCTTGCGTATCGGATCGCTTCATCATGGATCGAACCGAGTGATGTCGAGTTGCCCGGCTCGATTCTCTTGAGAATCTCGCTTCCCGCGAGCAGAAAGGCACCCGTCCCATAGGTGTGGTGATCGTCGGGGCCAGCCGAGGCGGGTCCGGCGGCCGGGGGTTGGACCCATCCGACTTTCCCGTCGGGCTGTTGCAGCGCCGAGAGGCCATCCCACGCGAGTTCGACCGCGGGCCAGGCAAGTGCCGGATCGAGCAGCCCGTTGTTGACGCCCCACGCGAGGCCGAAGGTGAAGAACGCGGTGCCGCTGCTTTCCGGGCTGGGCGGGTCGTTGGGATCCAGCAGGTTCGGCGCCCAAAGCCCGCTGGGCTGCTGGGCGTCGAGCAGAGCCTGGGCCATGAGCTGGAACTGATCGATGTAGAACGGGCGGGTGGGGTGGTCGTCGGGGAGATGGGGAAGGAGGATCGCGAGCCCGGCGAAGACCCAACCGTTGCCGCGGGCCCAGAAGACGGGCTGGCCGTTCGCTGCGGTTGCGTCGAGCCAGCAGGAATCGCGGCGGTACAAAGCGTGATCGGGATTCCAGAGCATCTGGTGGCTGTACTGCCATTCCTGATCGAGAAAATCGAGATAGGCGGGATCGGCGGTGGCGGTGTGGAGCCGGGCCCAGGTCGGGGGCGCCATGTAGAGCGCGTCGCACCAGGTCCAGCGATTGCTCGCGGGATCGAACGCGCAGTACTCAACGGGCCTGTTCTCCGGGTTCGCGAGGATCGCGTCGAAGCGGGACCGGATGGG
>MDTD01160045.1_pt1 | contig 19448 bp, 22 predicted proteins | sample 811221 | NCBI WGS metagenome assembly MDTD01 (sample SAMN05326646, study PRJNA326480) | marine metagenome | isolation source: seawater | place: Pacific Ocean: South West | collected 2011 | reverse complement strand
CGACGGCTTCGTGCTGGACGACGTGCTGCCGGGGGAAGACGGCGGCGTCGGGCTGACGCTGCCGATTCATCTGGATTCGCTGGCCGTGGACCGGATCGACGTGGGCGACTTCGCCGTCAACGGCGCGACGCTGGGCGGCGCCATCGGCGACGACGGCTTCGAGATCGACGTCGACAGCCGGGAGCTGGTGGGCGTGGTCTCCCAGCGCGGCGACGCGGTCATGTCGCTGTCCTTCGCCGAGGTGAACGTGCCGCCGGGGGATGCCGAGGGCGACCCGCTGACGCCGGATCTCATTCCAGAGCTGCCGGCGGCGAACGTGTGGATCGACCGGCTCATGCTCGGCGAGGAGGACTACGGCAACTGGCGCTTCGAGCTGCGGCCCGCCGGCGACGCCCTGTCGGTAGGCAATCTGCGCGCCGAGGTGCGCGGCGTGACCATCACCGCGAGCGAGCCGCTGGAGTGGCGGGCGGACTCGGGCCGGACGCGATTCCGCGGCACGCTGGACGGCGGCGACCTGGCGGAGGTCCTGCCCCAATGGGGTTACGCGCCGAGCGTGGAAACGGAGTCGGCGGTTCTCGAAGGCGAGTTCTCCTGGAACGGCTCGCCGCTGGCCGTGGACCTGCTCGGGGTGCGCGGTCGGGCATCGGCCCGGGCGCAGGATGGCCGCTTCCTCGACGTCGAGTCCGGCGCCGGCGCCCAGCGCATCTTCAGCCTGCTCAACTTCACGGCCATCGCCAAGCGCATGGCGCTCAACTTCGGGGACGTGTTCGGGCGCGGCATCAGCTTCGACGAGCTGACCGCAGAGCTGCGCCTCGACGAGGGGCTGCTGGAATTCGTCGAGCCGATGGAGGTCGAAGGAACCGGCAGCAGCTTCCGCGTCACCGGCTCGGTCGACCTCGAGGCCGGCCGGCTCGACAACGAGATGATCGTCACGCTGCCGGTGAGCAAGAGCCTGCCCTGGTACGCCGCGTACGTGGCCCTGGCCAACCCGCTGGCCGGCGTCGGCCTGCTGGTCGGGGAGCGGGTGCTGAGACGGCCCCTGGAGCAGTTCAGCAGCGCGCGCTACCGCATCGGTGGTACCTTGGAGAACCCGGAGGTTAAGTTCGTCAGCGTGTTCGACGTGTCGACACCGGACCGGGAGGACACGGCCGCCGGATCGGGCGGCGACGGCGCGGCGGCGTCCGGGAACGGAGCCGCGAATTCGCCCCCGGCAGAGGCGGCAGCGGACGAAGCGCCGCCAGTGGACGCCCCGGCGGCAGCAAACCCGGCGGCGGAAGCCCCGGCGGCGGAAAGCCCCACGGCGGAAAGCCCAACGGCGGAAAGCCCGACGGCGGAAAGCCCGACGGCAGAGGAGACGGTTGACCAGAATGAGTGATCTCTTGCAGCAGGCGCAGGACGTGTTGTGGGCGCCGGCCGGCATCGGCCAGAACGACGTCGAACGGCTCATGGGCAAGCTGGCCGGACAGGCCATCGACGTGGGCGAGCTGTATTTCCAGCATCAGCGCTCGGAGTCCTGGGCGCTGGAGGACGGCATCGTCAAGGACGGCAGCTTCAGCGTCGATCGCGGCGTCGGTGTGCGCGCCATCAGCGGCGAGAAGACCGGCTTCGCCTACGCCGAGGACATCGTGCTGCCGGCGCTCACCAGCGCCACCGAGGCGGCCCGCTCGATCGCCCGTCAGGGTCAGTCCGCCCACGCCAACGCCTGGCAGGTCGTGCCCGCGGAACGCCGCTATCCGGCGACGGACCCGATCGTCAGCATGAGCGAGGCCGACAAGGTCGCCCTGCTCGGCCGGGTGGACGCCGAGGCCCGGCGCCAGGACCCGCGGGTCAAGGAAGTGAACGTGCGGCTGTCGGCCAGCCACGAAGCGGTGCTGGTCATGGCCTCGGACGGCACCCTGGCCGCCGACGTCCGGCCGCTGGTCAGGCTCGACGTGTCGGTGATCGTCGAGCAGGACGGCCGGCGCGAACGCGGCGCGGCCGGCGGCGGCGGGCGCGGCGACCTGTCCCGGGTGGCGGCGGGCGACTATCCGCTGGCGCTGGCCCGGGAAGCCGTGCGCACCGCGCTGGTGAATCTCGAGGCCGAGGACGCTCCGGCGGGCAACATGACCGTGGTGCTCGGCCCCGGCTGGCCCGGCGTGCTGCTGCACGAGGCCGTCGGCCATGGCCTCGAAGGCGACTTCAACCGCAAGGGCAGCTCCGCGTTCGCGCGCCGGCTCGGCGAGCAGGTGGCCTCACCGCTGTGCACCGTGGTGGACGACGGCAGCCTCATGGACCGGCGCGGCTCGCTGACCGTGGACGACGAAGGCACGCCGACGGGTGAGACCGTGCTCATCGAGAACGGCATTCTGAAGGGTTACATGCAGGACAAGCTGAACGCCCGGCTGATGGGCGTGCAGCCGACGGGCAACGGCCGCCGCCAGAGCTTCGCCCATCTGCCGATGCCGCGCATGACCAACACCTTCATGAAGCCCGGCCCCCACGATCCCGCGGAGATCATCGCCAGCGTCGATCGCGGCGTGTACGCGGTGAACTTCGGCGGCGGCCAGGTGGACATTACCTCCGGCCGCTTCGTGTTCTCGGCCACCGAGGCCTACCTGATCGAGAACGGCCGCGTCACCCGGCCGATCCGCGGCGCCACGCTGATCGGCAACGGCCCCGAGGTGATGAACCGCATCTCCATGGTGGGCAACGACCTGGCGCTGGACGCCGGCATCGGCGTGTGCGGCAAGGACGGCCAGAGCGTGCCGGTGGGCGTGGGCCAGCCCACCCTGAAGATCGATCAGGTCACCGTCGGCGGCACTCAGGCGGGATGAGTCTCGTCCCGGAGAAACCGGAACAGCGCCCGATAGGCGGTTTTCTGCGCCTGCTCCGTCTTCGCCTTGCGGACCTGGGCGATGTGGTGGCGGAGCTGCTGGGCGTTGGTCTGCGGAAACTCGGCCATGAACTCGGTCAGGGCGTCCGGCTCCTCGAGCAGCCGGTCGCGCCAGCGCTCCAGATGGTGAAACTCGTAGCGCGCCTCGGCGGATTCGCCGTCGAGATTGTCGAGGGCGGCCTGCAGCGGCTCCGGATCCAGGTCGCGCATCACCCGGCCGATGAACTGGAGCTGGCGGCGCCGGGCCTCGTGGGAGGGGAAGCGCTGATAGTCGGCGATGGCCGTGAGCAGCGCGTCCGGCAGGTCCAGCTCGGCGAGCTGATGGGACTTCATTCCGGCGAGCCGCTTGCCCAGGGCCTGCAGCCGATGGGCGCGGCGCTTGCGCTCGGACTTGCTGATCGGCTCGTCGGTGTCGACGGGCTCCACGGCCGGCTGGCGGTCTGCTTTGCTCATGATCCACAGCTTACACCCGATCGTTCCAGACACTAAGGCACGCCATGTCCGATAGAACCACCCCCGAACGCGCCTCCGCCGGCGCGCCGCCGGCCCCCCGGGGTTCCGGCGACGACTTCCGCGCCGAGGCCGCCGAGCTCGAGACCCTCGTCGCCGACATCCTCGACGAGGCCCGCCGCCAGGGCGCCGGCGCCGCGGAGGTGTCCGTCAGCGCCGACACCGGGCTCGCGGTCAGCGTGCGCAAGGGGGCGCTGGAGACCATCGAGTTCAACCGCGACCGTGGATTCGGCATCACCGTCTACTTCGGCGGGCGCAAGGGCTCCGCGAGCACCTCGGACAGCGGCCGCGAGGCGATCCGGGAGACCGTGCGGGCGGCGGCGAACATCGCCCGGTACACCCAGGAGGACCCCTGCAACGGCCTCGCCGAGGCGGAGCTCATGCCGACCTCGCTGCCGGCCCTGGATCTGTACCACCCCTGGCCCCTGGACCCCGAGCAGGCCCAGGCCATGGCGCTGGAATGCGAGGAAGCGGCGTTCGGTCACGACGCCAGGGTGACCAACTCCGAAGGGGCCCAGGTCAGCACCCAGCAGAGCTGCCGCGTCTACGGCAACACCCATGGTTTCATCGGCAGCTACCTGGGCACGCGCCACGGCGTGAGCTGCGTGGCCATCGCCGAGGACGACCACGGCATGCAGCGGGACTACTGGTACTCGGTGGCACGCCGCCGGGACGGTCTGGAGGACGTCGCGGCGATCGGCCGCCACGCGGCCCGGCGGGCCGTCGAGCGGTTGTCGCCGCGCCGGGTGCAGACGGGCCGCTTTCCCGTGCTGTATGCGCCGGAGGTGGCCTCTGGGCTGATCGCCCACCTGCTGGGCGCCCTGTCGGGGGGCGCTCAGTACCGCAAGGCGTCGTATCTGCTCGATGCCCTGGGGCACCCGGTGGCGGCGCCCCACCTGAGCCTGGTCGAGGAGCCGCATCTGCCCGGGCGCATCGGCAGCGCCGCCTTCGACGGCGACGGCGTGGCCACCTGGTCGAAGCCGTTCGTGTCGAGCGGCGTCGCGGAGCACTACATCCTCTCCACCTACTCGGCCCGCCGGCTCGGCATGCACACCACCGGCAACGCCGGCGGCGTGTTCAACCTGTCCGTCCACGGTGAGACCCGCAGCGTGGACGAGCTGCTCGCGGCCATGGGCCGCGGGCTGGTGGTGACCGAGCTGATGGGGCAGGGCGTCAACGCGGTGACCGGCGACTACTCCCGGGGCGCCTCGGGCTTCTGGGTGGAGAACGGCGAGATCGCCTATCCGGTGGACGAGATCACCATCGCCGGCAACCTGAAGGACATGTTCATGAACCTCGCGCTGATCGGCGACGACGTGGACGAGCGCGGCAACATCCGCGCCCCCAGCCTGCTGGTGGAAGGCATGACGATCGCGGGGGACTGAAGCCCTTGTAGGAGCGGCCTCCCGGCCGCGATCCAGATCGTCCAGGATAGACGCGTCGGCCGTGCCGCGGGCGGTCGCGGCCGGGAGGCCGCTCCTACGGGGTGGTGGTGGAGTCAGGCGCAGGCCGGGGGTTGGCGTCAGGCGTAGGCCAGGGTCGCCAGCCCCAGGAACACGAAGAAGCCGGCGACGTCGGTGATGGTGGTGAGCACCACGCCGCCGGCCAGGGCGGGGTCGATCTTCAGGGCGCGCAGCGCCGAGGGCAGCAGGCTGCCGGCGACGCCGGCCACCAGCAGGTTCGCCACCATGGCGACGGCGATGACGCCGCCGAGCAGCAGGTCCTGGAACACCGCCGCCGCCGCGGCGGCGACCACGCCGGCCAGCAGCAGGCCGTTGAGGCAGGCCACCAGGAACTCCCGGTTCAGCAGGTAGCCGAGATTGGCCCGGCCGATGTGGCCGAGGGCAATGCCGCGGATCACCAGGGTCAGGGTCTGGGTGCCGGCGATGCCGCCCATGCTGGCGACGATCGGCATCAGCACCGCCAGCGCCACCACCTTGGCGATGGTCTCCTCGAACACGTTGATGACGGCGGACGCCAGGAACGCCGTCAGCAGGTTGATGCCTAGCCACAGCGCCCGGCGCCGGGCGGTGACCAGGATGGGCGCGAAGGTGTCCTCGTCGAGATCCAGGCCCGCGGGCGCCAGCAGCGCCTCCTCGGCGTCGGCGACGATCACATCCACCACGTCGTCGATGGTGATGCGGCCCACCAGCCGGCCGTCGGCGTCGATCACCGGCGCCGAGACCAGATCCTGCTCGGCGAAGATCCTGGCGACCTCGGTGTCGGCCATGTCCACGGGAATCGAGGTGGCCTCGGAGTCCATGATCTCCCGGACCGTCACGGACACGTCGGCGGTCAGCAGCCGGCTCACCGGCAGCACGCCCAGGTACTCGTCCTGCTTGTTGACCACGATGAGCCCGTCGAGCGGGTCCGGCAGGTCCCGCCGCAGCCGCAGGTAGCGGAGCACCAGCTCCACGGCGTGCCGGGGCTGCACCGTGATGGTGTCCGTGTTCATGATGCCGCCGGCGCTCTCCTCGTCGTAGGAGAGCACCGCCTCCAGCCGCGCCCGGTCCTTGGCGTCCATGGCGGCGAGGACCTCGGCGGAGAGGGTGTCCGGCAGTTCCTGGAGAATGTCGGCGAAGTCGTCGGTGTCCAGCTCGTCGGCGGCGGCAAGGAGCTGGGCCGGGTCCATGGATTCCAGGAAGCGGGCGCGGACGTCCTCGCCGAGATACTGCAGGACCTGGTTCTCCTGCTCCTCGTCGAGCAGCTCCCACAGCACCCAGCGCATCTTCGGCGGGGTCGAGGTCAGGACGCTGGCGATTTCCTGGGGCCGCAGGGACTCCAGCAGGTAGCGGGTCTCCTCCAGCGTGCCGGCGCCGAAGGATTCGATGACCTCGTCGAGGCGGTCTTGAAACGTCTGCGCCATGGTCTGCCGCCGCGGCTCAGTCGAGCTCGCCGAAGCCCTGCTCGATGAGGTCCTTGAGCGCCGCGAACGCCTCGTCCTCGTCGGGGCCGGTGACGCTCAGCCGCACCTCGCTGCCCACCGGCGCCGCCAGCAGCATGACGCTCATGATGCTCTTGCCGTCGGCGTCGGTGTCGCCCTTGCCGAGCTGCACGTCGCTTTCGAAGGTCTTGGCCAGATTCACGAACTTGCTGGCCGCCCGGGCGTGCAGGCCGAGAGGGTTGACGAGATTGAGGGAGGTCTGGGGCAATGAAGCGTTCCTTGTATCCGGTCGTCGCGGCCCTGGTCGACGTAGGAGCGGCCTCCCGGCCGCGAACGGCTGGGCTGCCTGGCCTGGAGATCGCGGCCGGGAGGCCGCTCCTACGTTGATCCGGGCTATCGCTCGAGTTCCCTGTGCCGCACCAGCACGCCGGCGAAGCGTCCGGCGAACAGGCGGCCGAGGGTCTCGGCCATGTAAACGCTGCGATGCTGCCCGCCCGTGCACCCCAAGGCAACCGTCATGTAGGCCCGGTGGTCCCGCTCGAACCGGGGCAGCCAGGTTTCCAGGAAGTCGCACAGGTCGCGGCGCATGGCCTGAACCTGCTCGTCGGCTTCCAGGTAGGCCTGCACCGGGGCGTCCAGGCCGGTGAGCGGCCGCAGCTCGGTGATCCAGTAGGGGTTGGGCAGGCAGCGGATGTCGAACACCAGGTCGGCATCCACGGGCACGCCGAACTTGTAGCCGAAAGAGCGGAACAGCAGCGACAGTCCCGAGGGCGCCGCGCCGACCACCCGGGCCGAGATCAGGTCCGTCAGCTCCCGGCCCCGCAGGTTGGTGGTGTCGATGGTCAGATCGGCGACGTCGGCGATGCTCTCCAGCACCTCGCGCTCGGCCTCGATGGCCTGCAGCAGGTCGGTGCGCGGGTTGGTCAGCGGGTGTCGGCGCCGGGTCTCGCTGAACCGCTTCACCAGTGTCGCCGACAGCGCGTCGAGATAGATCACCTGGGCGTCGAGGGCGAGCCGGTCCAGTGCCAGCAGCAGCTCCGGAAAGCGTTCCAGGTCGCGGCTGCGGGCGTCGATGCACACCGCCACGTTGGTGTTGCGCTGGGCCGGGTCGCGCAGCGCGTCGTGCACCAGGGACTGCAGCAGGTTGACCGGGAAATTGTCGATGCAGTTGTAGCCGGCGTCCTCCAGCGCGCGCAGGGCCGTGGTCTTGCCGGAGCCCGAACGCCCGCTGATGATGACCAGCCTCATGCCGCCTGGCTGCTCACCAGTCCCACCAGCTTGTCATAGAGATCCCGGTCCGACTTCTGGTGGCGCAGCGCGGCCCGGTTGTCGGCGTCCTGGAACAGCCGGGCGAGGGCCGCCAGCACCTCGAGATGGGTGTTCGACTCGTCCGGCGGCACGACCAGCACGAACAGCAGGTCGACGCCGCCGCCGTCGGGGGCGTCGTAGTCGACCGGCCGGGCGAGGTGCAGCAGGGCGCCGTGAATCCGCTCGCACTCGGTGCGGCAGTGGGGAATGGCGACCCCCTCGCCGAGGGCCGTGCTGCCGAGGCGTTCCCGGTTCATCAGCTCGTCGAACAGGGAGCGGGCCGACAGATCCGGATGCCGGTCGGCCAGCAGGTCGCTGGCGATCTCGATGGCGCGCTTGCGGGACTGGGCGTCGACGTCGGCGCAGGTCGTCGTCGGGTCGAGTATGCGGGTGATGTCGAACATGTCGGCTACTGCGGTGACGCGCTCAACGGCCGTGGTGGCGCTCCACCAGCTTCTCCTTGTGCTTGAGGATCTGCCGGTCGAGCTTGTCGGTCAGGGCGTCGATGGCAGCGTACATGTCGTCGGAATCGGCGTCGGCGAACAGTTCCGCACCGCTCACGTGGATGGTGGCTTCGGCGCGCTGCTTGACCTTCTCCACGGACAGCACCACGTGCACGTTGGTGATCTGGTCGAAATGGCGCTCGAGCTTGGACAGCTTGTCTTCGACGTAGCTCTTGAGGGCGTCGGTGACGTCCACGTGATGGCCGGAGATGCTGAGCTGCATGGATACCTCCTGAGTGATGCCGCGCGACTTCAGACCAGGCGCTTTCTCTCGTTCGAGGGGGGAATCGCCAGGGACTCCCGGTACTTGGCCACCGTACGTCGCGCGACGTTGATGTTCTGCTCCGCCAGTATTGCCGCGATTTTGTTGTCGCTCAACGGCTTGCGGGGATTCTCCTCCGCCGTGAGCTTCTTGATCAATGCGCGAATGGCCGTACTGGACACTTCGCCGCCGGAACTGGTAGAGACGTGGCTCGAAAAGAAGTACTTGAGCTCGAAAATGCCCCGGGGCGTGTGCATGTACTTGCGGTTGGTCACCCGGGAAATGGTCGATTCGTGCATGTCCACCGCCTCGGCGATGTCGTGCAGCACCAGGGGCTTCATGGCTTCCTCGCCGTACTCGAGGAAGCCCCGCTGGTGCTCGACGATCTTGGTCGCCACCTTCAGCAGGGTCTCGTTGCGGCTCTGCAGGCTCTTCAGGAACCACCGCGCCTCCTGCAGGTTGTCCCGCAGGAAGGCATTGTCCGTGCTGTTGTCCGCCCGTTTCACCAGGCTGGCGTAGGTGTCGTTGATGCGCAGCCGCGGTGTCGCCTCGGCGTTCAGCTCCACGTGCCAGCGGCCGCTGCGGCGAGTGACCAGCACGTCCGGCACGATGTACTCGGGGGCCTCGGGCGCGATGCTCGACCCCGGCCGCGGGTTCAGTGACTGGATGAGCTGAATGATCTCGGTGAGCTCGCCCTCGGAGACCTTCAGCTTGCGTTTCAGGGCGGCGAAGTCCCGGTTTCCCAGCAGGTCCAGGTGCTGCTCGACCAGGCTGCGGGCCTCTGCCAGCCAGGGCGTGTCCTGAGGAAGCTGGCGGAGCTGGAGGCTCAGGCATTCGGCCAGATCCCGGGCGGCGACGCCGGTGGGATCGAACTGCTGGATGCGCTTGAGCACGGCGACGACTTCGTCGAGCTCCACAGGCTCCTCGTCCTCCTCGAACGGGCCCAGGCTGTCGACGATGTCCTCGATGGGGACCGTGAGCATGCCGTCCGGACCGATCGCGTCGATGATGGCGACGGCGATCATCCGGTCGAGGTCGGACATCGGCGTGAGGTTGAGCTGCCAGGTCAGGTGATCCTGGAGGCTCTCCGCCGCGCTGTTGCGGGCGTCGAGGTCCCAGTCGTCCTCGGGCGCCGGGCCGGCGCTCGTCGAGGCGCCCTGATAGATGTCGTCCCACTGGGTGTCGACGGGCAGGTCGTCGGGAATCGGGGTGTCCCAGTCTTCGCCGTCGGCGCCGTCGCCCGGCCCTTCCGGGGCATCGTCGGCCGATGCCGCCTGGTAGTCCGCGGCGTCGGCGTCGCCGTTGTACTCGTCCCGCCCGTCCTCGGCTGCGTCGTAGTCCGTGTCGTCGTAGTCGGCGTCTCCGGAGTCGTCGGACTCGTAGTCGTAGTCCGCGTCCCGGTCCCCGTCCTCGCCTGCCGGACCATCCTCGCCGGCGTCGTCCGCCTGATCGCCGGACTCTTCTTCGAGCTCGAGCATCGGGTTCGACTCCAGCGCCTCCTGGATCTCCTGCTGCAGGTCCAGGCTCGAGAGCTGCAGCAGACGGATGGCCTGCTGCAGCTGCGGCGTCATGGTGAGCTGTTGGCCCAGCTTGAGGGAGAGCGTCTGCTTCATGCTGCGTGGGTCGGTATCCGCGGGGTCCGGCGCTGGCCGGCGCCTGCTGGTCGGCTCCTTCCTGGGTGCGTGCTCGTCACGCGATCCGGCTCGTGTGGTCTCCGATCGCTCACAGCCTGAAGCCTTCGCCGAGGTAGACGCTGCGAACGGTCTGATCCGCAAGTATGGCGTCCGGGGCGCCATCTGCAATGATGTGGCCGGCATTGACGATGTAGGCCCGGTCACAGATGTCGAGGGTGTCGCGGACGTTGTGATCGGTGATCAGCACGCCGATGCCGCGCCTCGCGAGGGCGCGGATTTCGGTCTTGATGTCGGAAACGGAGATCGGATCCACGCCGGCGAAGGGTTCGTCGAGCAGCATGAAAGCCGGCTCCGTCGCCAGCGCCCTGGCGATCTCGAGCCGGCGCCGCTCGCCGCCGGACAGACGCTCGCCGTCGGTCTGGCGCACGCCCTGGAGATGAAACTCGTCGAGCAGTGATTCCAGCATCGCCTGACGGCCGGAACGGTCGAGGTCGGCGCGCAGCTCGAGCACGGCTTTGATGTTGTTCTCCGTGCTGAGCTTGCGGAACACGCTCGCTTCCTGGGGCAGATAGCCGATGCCGGCCTGAGCCCGAAGGTGCATGGGCGCCCGGGTGAGATCCCGGCCGTCCAGCTCGATCCTGCCGGCATCCGCCTTGATGAGGCCGACGATCATGTAGAACGTCGTGGTTTTGCCGGCGCCGTTGGGACCGAGCAGGCCGACGATCTCGCCGGCGGATACCTTGAGGCTGACGTCTTCCACCGCGACCTTGGTCCGGTAGGCCTTGCGCAGCGCCTCGGCAGACAGGGTGGGCATTGCGGAGGCTACTGGTCGCGCGCCGCGGGCTGCACGATGACCCGCACGGGACCCGTGTCCCCGGATTCCGCGTTCACCTTGCCTGCCACGATGTCGTAGTCGATGAGCTCGCCGGTGATCTCGTTGCCGCCCTGCTCCAGGAACGCGTCCCGTGCCAGGTGCACGCGCTCCTCCCGGGTGTGGTAGACGATGGTGCGTGCCCGGGCCCGGACCTCGCCCTGATCGGACTCGAGCTGCTGCCGGTAGCGCGCCGGGGTGCCGGTGGCGGTGATCCGCACTACCTTCTGGTCCTCGTACTCCACGGTCATCTCGTCGGCGGTGACCCGCATGGTGCCCTGCTGGGCTTCGACGGAGCCGCGGTAGACGACTTTGCCCGCATTCTGGTCGAGCTCGGCGCGCTCGGCCTGGATGTGAATGGGCTGGTCGGCATCCTCGGGAAGGGCGCGCACGGTCGGCGCCAGCAGCAGCGCGAGGCACAGGACCGCGAGGCCCCGGCCGGCGCGGCTATTTGAACTGCTGCGGTTGGAGCACCGTGTGGACGGGCTCGTTGCCGGAGGAGTGAAACGTGAGCAATCCAAGCTGTAAATCACCTTCCAGACCCGTTGCCGTGGTCCGGCCTACGTGGCTGTCGATCATAACATCTCGGTCGCTCTCGGCGTATTGACGACCGGGGTAGATCTTCAGGCGGGAGGTGGTCAGGCGCAGAAAGCCGCCGTCACCGCGATCCTGCTCGAGGACCACGTCGTCGCGCAGCTCGAGTTCCTCTTCCGGGGCGCCCCGCGGCGGCCTGCGCAGATCGCCTTCCCGGGCCCGGGCGTCCCAGGGCCGGCCACCCGGGCGGTACAAAGTCAGCGCGGGCCGCTGCAGCCGGGTCAGTGCCTGCTCGCTGAAATGGCGGATGTCGTCGGAGGTCAGCCGGTACTCCAGAGTGCCGTCGGGACGGTACTGATCGACCACCGCGCCTTCCATATAGAAGTCGGGCCGGCCCGACGGTCCCGCTGCTTCGCCGGGCAGCGGCGGCGTGCTGCGACGGTCCATCACGAACAGCGCGGTGCCGGCCGCGACGAGCCCCAGCACCACCATGAACACGCTGCGCCGCAGGCGTCTTCCCCGGGGCGAGGCAGCCCCCGGGTCCGCGGCGGCGGGCAGGTCGCTCACGGGCCGTAGCTCCAGCGGCCGCGGGCGCGCAGCACCAGCTCGCAGACCTCGCGGGCCACGCCCTGGCCGCCGGCAGTGCGGGTGACATAGTGGGTGCGGGCCAGCGCTGCCGGATGTCCGTTGGGCACGCCGATGGCGAGCCCCACCGCGGCGAAGGCCGGCAGGTCCGGCAGATCGTCCCCGACATGGGCGGCCCGGTCGGCGTCGATCCCCAGTCGGGCGAGCAGCGCCTCGAGCACGCTCGCCTTGTCCTCGACACCCTGATGCACGTGGGCCACGCCCAGCTCGCCGGCCCGGCGCTCGACGATGGTCGAGGTCCGCCCGGTGATGATGGCACACTGCACGCCCTCCGCCTGCAGCATCTTGATGGCGCTGCCGTCCTGGACGTGGAAAGCCTTGATCTCGTCGCCGCGCTCGCTGTAGACGATCCGGCCGTCGGTGAGAACCCCGTCGACGTCGAAGCTGACCAGCACCACGCGGGCGGCGCGTTCCAGCACCGGTGCGGGAAAACCTCCGGAATCGCTCATAGCTCGACCTGCTGGAACAGCACCAGGTTGTAGCCGATCCATCCCGCCAGAATGACCGCGCCCTCGAATCGGGTGATGACCGGTCTCGAGCCGATGGCATAGGCGAACAGCGCCAGCGCCAGGGTCAGGGCCAGCATCATGCCGCAGTCGCGCCACAGCACTTCGATGTCGACCGCGGGCGCGCTGACGACGCCGGGCACGGCCAGGACGGCCACGAGATTGAGAATGTTGGAGCCGACGACGTTGCCGATGGCGATGTCGGTGTGGCCCTTGAGAGCGGCGCCCACGGTGGCGGCCAGCTCGGGCAGGCTGGTGCCGACGGCGACGATGGTCAGGCCGATGATCAGCTCACTCACGCCCAGCCACTCCGCAACCTCGACCGCCGCCCACACCAGGATCTGCGCGCTCACCAGCAGCACCACGAGACCGACGGCCAGCCAGAACACGGCCTGGCCGAGGCTGAGCTGGGGCAGTTCCTCGAGCTCTTCCTGCAGGGCGTCGTTGACGTCCTCCGTGCTGCCGCCCTGATAGGTCGCCAGCCGGTACAGGACGTAGCCCAGAGCGGTGAACAGCAGGAAGCCGTCGAGCCTGGAAAGCTGCAGGTCGAACAGCAGCACCAGGGTCAGCAGGGTGGCGCCCAGCAGCCAGGGCAGTTCCGTGCGCAGCACGCCCTGGGAGAATGGCAGTGGCGCGATCATGGCCGTGATGCCGAGGACCAGCCCGATGTTGGCGATGTTGGAGCCGATGGCATTGCCGACCGCGAGCAGGGCGTTGCCGTCGATGGCGGCGGCCAGCGCGACCAGAATCTCGGGGGCGGAGGTGCCCAGCGAGACCACCGTGAGGCCGATCAGCAGCTTGGAGACGCCGAGATGGGTCGCCGTGCTGGCGGCTCCGGACAGGAAGCGGTCGGCGCTCCAGACGAGCGTCACGAAGCCGAGAATGAGCGCCAGGAGGGGAACCCACATAGACGGTGAAGGGTCGAAGCGACTTCCGGGTGAAAAGTGGCGCCCACTTTAGACGGAAGTAGACCCAGCCAACAAGCTTGCGCATTTGCGACGGGTTTGACGGCCCGGCCGGTCCGCACGGGCAGGGCCGATGATATAGTTGCGCCGCTTCCAGCCAGGCGACGGGCCGTGACCGAAGACACCTACATCCAGATCCGGGATCTGCATTTCTCCCGCGGGCAGCGGAAGATCTTCGACGGTCTGTCGATGGACATTCCGCGCGGGCGCATCACCGGCATCATGGGGCCGAGCGGCACCGGCAAGACGACCCTGCTGCGCATCATCGGCGGCCAGGTCCGGCCGGATTCCGGGCAGGTGCTGGTGGCGGGCAACGACGTCTGCTCGCTGTCCCGGGACGAGCTGTTCGAGCTGCGCAAGGACATGGGCATGCTGTTCCAGTCCTCGGCCCTGTTCACCGACCTCTCGGTCTACGAGAACGTCGCCTTCCCTCTGCGCGTGCACACGGATCTGCCCGAGGACACGATCCGCGATCTGGTGCTGATGAAGCTCAACGCGGTCGGCCTGCGCGGGGCCCGGGACCTGTTTCCCAGCGAGCTGTCGGGCGGCATGGCCCGGCGGGTGGCGCTGGCCCGGGCCATCGCCCTGGATCCGGACCTGCTGATGTACGACGAGCCGTTCACCGGCCAGGATCCGATCTCCATGGGCGTGCTGGTCTCGCTGATCAAGAATCTGAATCTGTCGCTGGGCACCACCAACCTGGTCGTCTCCCACGACATCCACGAGACCTCCAGCATCGCCGACAAGCTCTACATCATCTCCGACGGCAAGGTGATCGGCGAAGGGGCTCCGGACGAGCTGCGCCGTGACGCGTCGGCCTGGGTCCAGCAGTTCATGCACGGCTCGCCGGACGGGCCGGTGCCGTTCCACTATCCGGCGGACGAGCTGGTCTACGACGTGCTGGGGGACGCTGCACCGTGACGGAACTTCTCCGGGCGCTGGGCATCTCGTCCCTGGAGCGCCTTCGCAGTCTCGGCAGCGCCACGATCATGTGGCTGACGGCCATGGCCGGCCTGCCGCGCCGGGGCGATCTGCCGCTGCTGATTCGCCAGATCTACACCATCGGCGTGCTGTCGCTGGTGATCATCGTGCTGTCGGCTTTCAGCATCGGCGCGGTGATCGCGCTGCAGTTCTACACTCAGCTCGCCCGATTCGGCGCCGAGGACGCCGTCGGGCTGGGGCTGGCCCTGGTGCTGCTGCGGGAACTCGGACCGGTGGTCACGGCGCTGCTGTTCGCCGGCCGGGCGGGCTCGGCGATCACCGCCGAGATCGGCCTGATGAAGAGCACCGAGCAGCTCTCCAGCATGGAGATGATGGGCGTCGACCCGCTGCATCGGATCGTCGCCCCCCGGCTCTGGGCCGGCCTGCTGTGCATGCCGCTGCTGACCGCCATCTTCAACGTGGTGGCCATCTACGGCGGCAGCGTGGTGGCGGTGAGCTGGCTCGGCAGCGACCCGGGCGGTTTCTGGGCCGGCATGCAGGACACGGTGGAGCTGTGGGAGGATGTCGGCAAAGGCATGCTGAAGTCTCTGGTGTTCGCCTTCGTCGTCACCTGGATCGCCGTCTGGCAGGGTTACGACACGGAACCGACCGCCGAGGGCATCGGCCTCGCGACGACGCGAACCGTGGTGATGTCCTCGGTGATGGTGCTGGCCATCGACTTCATTCTGACTCTGGGAATGTACGGAGACTTCAAGTAATGCACATGCGAACCATCGAGATCAGCGTCGGCGCTTTCGTGCTGGCGGGCATCCTGGCCATGGTGGTGCTGATCGTCCGCGTCAGCGGCGTCACGCTGCAGACCGGGGAGGAGTCGCACCTGGTCAAGGCAGAGTTCGACGACGTCGCCGGCCTGCGGGTCCGGGCGAAGGTGAGCATGGCGGGTGTTACCATAGGCCGCGTTTCGGGCATCTCGGTGGATGCGGATTACGGCGTCGCCATCGTCGAGATGGAGATCAACGAGGGCGCCTGGCCGCTGCCGGTCGATACCGGCGCCATGATTCTCACGGAAGGGATCCTCGGCGCGCGCTACGTGGGGCTCAGCCCCGGCGGCGATCCGGAGACCCTCGCCGAGGGCGAATTCATCACCAACACGCAGGGTGCCCTGGTCCTCGAGAATCTCATCGGGGACCTGGTCACGCGACTGGGAGCTTCCTGACATGATCGCGCAATTCGTTTCGTACCTCGTCGGGCCGGAAGCCCGGCTTCGGGCGCCCGTCGGCGCCTGGCTGGCGGGGCTGCTGATGGGCCTGTCCGCCGCCCTGCCGGTTGCGGCCGCCGAGGATCCGGCGTCGGCGACCGAGATGGTCAAGCGCACGTCGGACGAGGTGCTGGCGCTGATCGAGGAGGCCAAGGGCTACGCCGACGAGGACCCGGAGCGCCTGTACCGCGAGGTCGAGGCGCTGCTGTCCCAGGTGGTCGATTTCGACAGCTTCGCCCGGTCGGTCATGGGGCCCCACAGCCGTGACGCCAGCGAGGCCCAGCTCGAGCGCTTCTCCGAGACCTTCAAGTGGGGGCTGGTACGGACCTACGCTTTGGCGCTCACCGAGTTCAACGACGGTGAGGTGGTGGTGGTTCCGCCGGACCGGCCGCCGCGCAACCCCAAGCGCCAGACGGTGAAGATGGAGATCCGCACCTCGGCCGGCGAGGTCTACCCGGTGCTGTACTCGGTGACCCAGGAGGACGACGGTTCCTGGGTGATCCGCAACCTGATCGTCAACGGCGTGAACATGGGACTGACCTACCGCAACCAGTTCAACAGCGCCATGAACGATCCCAAGTACGGCGGCAAGCTGGATGCGGTCATCGACGCCTGGGCCGAGCTGCTGCGCGCCGAGGCGCCGGATCTCGGGGCCGGCGGCGGGGAGCAGGAGGCTTGAGCGACGCGCAGGCCCTGCGGTTTCCGGTCACCGGGGCCGTCACCTTCGACAATCTGATGGAGATCCGCCGCGCCGGCGAAGCCACGATCGCCGAGGCCGAGGACGGCGTGGTGTTCGATCTGTCCGGCCTGGAGAACGGCAACAGCGCGGCCGTGGCGCTGCTGATGGCCTGGTTCCGGGCGGCGGACCGGCACGACCGGGCGGTGGCCTTCGCCGGCGCCCCGGCGGAGCTGGTGAGCATCATCGAGCTGTCCGGCCTCACCGAGGTGCTGCCGCTGGAAGGTGCGGCCGGGCACCCGGAGCAGAACACGTGAGCGACCAATGACCATGAACGACGCCATCGCAGACGCCATCCGCGAGCGCCTGCCGGACGCCCGGGTGGAAGCCCTGGTGGACGGCAATCGGGCGCAGATCACCGTAGTCAGCGCCGAATTCGAGGGCATGTCCCGGGTGCGCAAGCAGCAGACCGTGTACGCCTGCATCGACGCTTTCATCGCCGACGGCTCGCTGCACGCCGTGTCGATCCGCGCGCTGACGCCGGATCAGAGCTGAGCCTGCTGGAGGACTGCTCGCCATGGACAAACTGCTGATCGCCGGCGGTAAGCGGCTGTCCGGCACCCTGCGGGTCTCCGGCGCCAAGAACTCGGCGCTGCCCATTCTGGCGGGCTGCGTGCTGACGCCGGAGCCGGTGGCGCTGGACAACCTGCCGCACCTGCACGACGTCACCACGATGCTGGAGCTGCTCGGCTGCCTGGGCGCCGAGGTGGTGGTGGACGAGAAGATGCGCGTGGAAGTATCCGCCCGGCATCTCGATCAGCTCTGCGCGCCCTACGAGCTGGTCAAGACCATGCGCGCATCGTTCGTGGTGATGGGGCCGCTGCTCGCCAGGTTCGGCGAAGCGGAGGTGTCCCTGCCCGGCGGCTGTGCCATCGGCGCGCGACCGGTGGATCAGCACCTGAAGGCGTTCGAGGCGCTGGGCGCGGACATCGAGGTGCGGGACGGCTACGTGATCGGCCGGGCACCGGATGGCCTGACCGGGGCCGATTTCCGCTTCGATCTGGTCACCGTGGGCGGCACCCAGAATCTGCTGATGGCTGCCACCCTGGCCCGGGGCACCACCCGCATCGGCAATGCGGCCTGCGAGCCGGAGGTGAAGGACCTGGGCGATTTCCTCAATGCCATGGGTGCCCGGGTCTCCGGTCACGGTACGCCGGAGATCGTCGTCGAAGGGGTGGACGCGCTGCACGGCTGCACCTACCGGATCATGCCGGACCGGGTCGAGGCCGGCACCTACCTCATTGCCGCGGCGGCGACCCGGGGCCGGATCCGGCTCAATCAGGCGGCGCCGGATACTCTGAGCGCAGTGCTCGACAAGCTGCGGGAGGCGGGCGCCGACGTCAGCACCGGCGAGGACTGGATCGAGCTCGACATGCACGGTCGGCGGCCCGTCGCCGTGGACGTGGAGACGGCCGTGTATCCGGGATTTCCGACGGACATGCAGGCGCAGTTCCTGGCGCTGAACGCGGTGGCCGACGGCGACAGCACCATCACCGAGACGATCTTCGAGAACCGCTTCATGCACGTTCAGGAGATCAACCGGCTCGGCGCGCGCATCGAGCTGGACGGCCCCTCCCGCGCCCGGGTGCACGGCGTCGACACGCTCAAGGCGGCGCCGGTGATGGCGACGGACCTGCGGGCGTCGTTCAGCCTGGTGGTCGCGGCGCTGGTCGCCGAGGGCACCACGCTCATCGACCGGATCTATCACATCGACCGGGGCTACGAGACCATCGAAGAGAAGCTCTCCCAACTCGGCGCCGACGTTCAGCGGGTGTCCCGCGCGCCGGCGCGCAGCCCGGCCCGGGCGGGGGCGTCGGGATGAGCGAGGTCGATCGCGAGACCGCGCCGGCGGGGCTGACCATCGCGCTCAATCGCGGGCGCATCCTCAAGGAGTGCCTGCCGCTGCTGGACGCGGCGGGCATCCGCCCGGCGGAACCCATCGACGGCAGCCGCAAGCTGGTGTTCGAGACCGAGTGCGGCAGGCACCGGCTGGTGGTGATGCGGGGCTCCGACGTGCCGACGTACGTGGAGTTTGGCGCCGCCGACGTCGGCATCGTCGGCAAGGACACGCTCCTGGAACACGGCATGAGCGGCTTCTACGAGCGGCTCGATCTCGGCATCGGCCGCTGCCGCCTGATGACCGCCGCGCCGGTCGGGGCCGATCTGGGCCACGGCCCGCTGCGGGTGGCCACCAAGTTCGTCGACGTGGCGCGCCGCTACTACGAACAGCAGGGCCGCCAGGTGACCATCATCCCGCTGTCGGGCGCGATGGAGATCGCTCCGCTCATGGACCTCGCCGACTGCATCGTCGACATCGTCGACACCGGCAACACCCTCAAGGCGAACGGCCTCGAGGCCCTGGAGACGATCGCCGACATCAGCACGCGCCTGATCGTCAACCGCGCCTCCATGAAGACCCGCTTCGACGCCGTGCAGTCGTTCATCGACGCGGTCCGGAGCGCGCTGCCGTGACGCTGAACGTGCGCCGGCTGAGTACCGCCGACCCGGGTTTCGACGCTGCGCTGGACGAGCTGCTCTACTGGGAGGTGGGCGAGGACGACGAGGTCAACCGCATTGCCGGGGAGATCATCCGCGACGTCCGCCGGCGCGGCGACGAGGCCCTCGTCGAGCTGACCGCACGGCTCGACCGCTGGCAGCCCTCGGCAGCGTCCGATCTGCTGATCGACGCCGGCGCGTTCCGCGCCGCCTTCGAGTCCCTCGGCGACGCCGAGCGCGATGCCCTGGAGCAGGCGGCGGCGCGCATCGAGGCCTATCACCGGCATCAGCTCGACGCCGACTGGTCGTTCACCGACGAGCACGGCAGCGTGCTCGGTCAGCGGGTGCAGCCCCTCGACCGGGCGGGCCTCTACGTGCCGGGCGGTCAGGCCGCCTATCCGTCCACGGTGCTGATGACCGCGATTCCGGCGCGCGTCGCCGGGGTCGGCGAGGTGGTGATGACGGTGCCCACGCCGGATGGCGTACGCAATCCGCTGGTCATGGCCGCCGCCCACGTGGCGG
>MDTD01052404.1_pt1 | contig 19448 bp, 17 predicted proteins | sample 811221 | NCBI WGS metagenome assembly MDTD01 (sample SAMN05326646, study PRJNA326480) | marine metagenome | isolation source: seawater | place: Pacific Ocean: South West | collected 2011 | reverse complement strand
TCTGCCGGTTCAGCATCATCGTCTGGGGTGCTGGTATCTTCTTCCTTCTCACCAGCTGCTTCAGCGCTTTCGTCTGCCGGTTCATCCTCACCAGACATATCTGGTTGCCCTCCTGCAAGAATGACCTTCAAGTTCGCATCAGCCTGAATCCATTTATCTTTTGCCGCAGCTTTCTCTTCCGCTGAAAGGTTAGGGTTCTTCTCAGCGTCCTGTAACTCCTTAACAGCTGCGGCTTTCTCGCGCTCAGCTTTCCGGACAACATCCTGAGCTTTCTTTTCTTCTTTAAGCTTTTCCAATTCGCTATTAAACAACTCAATAGCGACATCTAGCTCTTTGTTTTCTCTCATTTGCACCCTAAATCTCAAAAATGCTTCAAATATAAGCACTTAGAACCATACACAAAATTGCAACAGACACGAAGTGCTTCGTGTAATACAGTACTGGGCATCATAGCCATGTATGGTGTCGGTGATGGCATCTGACACTTTTTTTGAGGGATTAAACCCAACGCAATTGGACGCGGTGACCCATAGCTCAGGCCCTCTTCTTATTGTCGCCGGAGCCGGGTCAGGAAAAACCCGAGTCTTAACTCATCGAATCGCGCACCTCATAAAAAACCTCGGCGTTTCCCCCTATGAGATCCTTGCAATTACTTTTACCAATAAGGCAGCTTCAGAAATGAAAGAGCGCGTAGGAGCACTCGTTGGACCTGTCGCAGAAAACATGTGGGTTTCCACATTCCACTCAGCATGTGTCAAAATTCTCCGGCGAGAAGGAGCAGCGCTAGGATACCCCTCATCATTTACGATCTATGACCAGGCAGATGCGATACGCCTCACCACTTACGTAATGCGTGATCTAAACATGGACACAAAACAATATCCACCTCGCGGCGTTCACTCAGCCATCTCGAAAGCAAAAAATGAATTGATCAGCCCCAAAGCATTCGAACAACACGCTGAAACCTACGCCGATGAGCAGGTCGCACAGATCTACCATGAATACCAAAAACGGTTACTTAAATCCGCAGCAATGGACTTTGATGACCTTCTCTGCAAAACCGTTGAAGTGTTCAAAAAAGCTCCAGAGACACTCGAGCGGTACCAGAATAGATTCCAACACATACTTGTCGATGAGTATCAGGATACGAACCCCGTACAAAACGAACTCGTTATCCAACTTTCAAGTAAAAACAGAAACGTCTGCGTAGTCGGAGACCAAGACCAATCAATCTACGCATTCCGTTCAGCCGACATCAGGAATATTATTGAATTCGAAACGAATTTCCCTGATGTCACAGTCATTCTTCTCGAACAGAATTACCGCAGCACGCAAACAATTCTTGATGCCGCCAATGCAGTCATATCTAACAACCTGAGCCGCAAGCCCAAAAAACTATGGACGGCAGGAGACAAAGGTGAAAAAATCGTCCGCTACAAAGCAGATGACGAAACTGAAGAAGCTCTCTGGGTCACAGGAGAAATCCAACGACTACACGAAGAACAAGATGTTCCATGGAAAGACATTGCCGTGTTTTACCGAACCAACGCGCAAAGCCGTGTCATCGAAGAACAACTAGTTCGGTCGCAAAAACCATACAAAGTTATCGGTGGGACCAGATTTTTTGATCGGAAAGAAGTCAAAGACGCACTCGCATATTTGAAAGTCGTTAGCAATCCAAACGATGAAGTCGCTATCAAACGGATCATCAACACCCCAAAGCGCGGAGTTGGAGATAGCAGCATCGCCAAACTTGAAGCTTTCGCAACTACTAATGACGAAAGCTTCATAGAAATGCTTGATCGCGCCCCAGAAGCGGGTGTGACAGGAAAAGCAGTCAGAGGACTAGAGCAATTTCGAAGGATCCTAGATCAAGCCGAGAGCTGCATCGATGAAGGACCGGGACAAGTACTCCATGAAATTCTTGACGCATCGGGCTATATCACCGACCTTGAATCGCAACGATCAGTAGAAGCAGACAGCCGAATCGAAAACCTCGCAGAACTTATCGGAATGGCAGAAGGATTTGGAGATACCAGCGAATTCCTCGAAGAAGTTGGCTTAGTTTCCGATACAGATGACCTAAATCGTGATGATTCCATTTCTCTGATGACGATGCACTCTGCCAAAGGACTTGAATATCCTGTTGTCTTTATCGTAGGACTTGAAGATGGCATTTTCCCCCATGTTCGATCACTAGGGAACCAGAGTGAACTTGAAGAAGAACGACGCCTCGCGTACGTCGGCATAACTAGAGCAGAGCAACGGCTGTATCTAACACATGCGTGGAGTAGAACTCTCTACGGAACAACCCAATACAACCCAGCAAGCCGATTTCTTGATGAAATTCCCGAAGAACTCATTTCCGAAATAAAAGACACAAGGAAAAGCAACGACCTATCGCCCATAGGGTTTCAAAAACCGAAACCAGCTTCTTCGCCTCCATCTCCTACGGAAGATCAACTCAACCTAAAAATAGGAGACGACATTAGTCATCCAAAATTCGGAGATGGCGTCATCCTCGATATCAAAGGCCAAGGGAGCGACACCGAAGTAGCCATTCATTTCGTAGAATCAGGCCAAAAAACACTTCTACTTTCCTGGGCGCCAATAGAAAAACTGTAGCCCCATTCTAATAAGCGTTAGTCTTCTACCAATTTGTTTAAATCGACACGAAGGGATTCATCTTCGTTGATCATTACGGCATATCTGACAAGACCTTCTCCTGAAGGAGGATACGTCGTATCAGCATCACACTCATCGAAGAAAAGTTGAAGCTCCGAATCCCATCCTAAATTACACTTTTCGGGTTCAGAAGGGGACCGTGCGTCTATTGCAAACCAGTTATCCAGATAGTTATCTCCAAGATGTTGAACATAGATCGGCCGAGAAACACCATTCAATGAAGGAAATAATAACGGGGTCTTATCTTTGCGGATTCGTTCCGCCCGTTGCTCTGCATCTCCAACAGGAAAAAAATCTTCTCCGAGTTTAATTTGGACATCGCCGTCACCAGCAAGCTTTATCACTGCGAAGAGTAACCCAATACCAATTCCGAGACTAACGACAACAAAGAAGATCGTCCGTGGAAGATTTAGCTTTGTCGGCTCACCAATCGGCATATCTTCATCGTATTCAGAACCTCGCTCAGGAAGACTTTTTTCAAGAAACAATTCCACAATGATGCCGTCTGGCATTCTTATTACTAGTATCCCAACGGTGAAGTATTGTCAGTGAAAAAGAAATAATCTGACATACGGGAAGTAGAGAGAAATTAATGGACCTATTTGAATATCAGGGAAAACAATTCTTTGCAGAATACGGGATGCCCGTGTCCCCAGGAAAAATAGCTTTCACCACTGAAGAAGCGGTATCAGCCGCAGAAGAACTGGGTACGCCAGTAATGGTGAAAGCACAGGTACACACCGGAGGGAGAGGCAAAGCCGGCGGAGTTAAATTTGCTGCCGATATAGACGCTGTGAGAGAACATGCTTCCAATATCCTCGGGTTGGATATTAAAGGACATATTGTCGGAAGAGTATGGATAGAAAAAGCTTCAGATATTCAAGAGGAATACTACGCAAGTTTCACGCTTGACCGCTCAGCAAAGAAGCACCTTGGCATGCTTTCAAAAGAAGGCGGTGTGGAAATCGAAACCGTTGCCGAAACCAACCCAGAAGCAATCGCCAAAATATGGGTAGATCCTGTCGATGGATTATCAAGAGAGGCATGCGAAGAATGGGTGTTGCAAGCTCACCTTCCGGACCAAGCTGTAGAAGGCACTATCGAGATCCTCATGAAGCTATATACGGCATATACCGAAGGGGACGCTGACCTTGTAGAAATTAACCCTCTGATCCTTACTCCTCAAGGCAATGTTCATGTACTGGACGCAAAAGTCACGCTTGACGGAAATTCCCAATTCCGCCACGAAGACTATGGCCAATATGACCAAACACAAACCAGAGACGAAAGAGAAACCGCAGCCCATGCAAAGGGCCTACAATACGTGGGCCTTGATGGATCAGTCGGAGTAATCGCAAACGGAGCTGGCCTCGCTATGAGCACCGTAGATGTCATTAACCAAGTAGGCGGTCAACCGGCCAACTTCCTAGACATAGGTGGAGGCGCTAATGCCGATGTCATGGCAGGAGCTCTTGAAGTTATAAATAACGATCCAAACGTTAAAGCAATCTTCATCAACATCTTTGGCGGTATCACCCGTGGAGAAGAAGTAGCTAATGGGATCATAGAAGCGATGAAACGAGTAGATATCTCCTCACCCATCGTTATCAGGTTAGATGGCACAAACGCCGACGAAGGAAGAGCCATTCTCGAACCCAACCTCTCAGACAAATTACTTATGGAAGACACAATGTTGGATGCAGCCAAAAAAGCTGTAGAACTTGTCAGCTGAACAGAAGATCTAAAGGAGAAAAACTGTGAGTATTTTCGTAGACGAAAACACGAAAGTTGTATATCAAGGCCTCACAGGGTCTCAAGGCAGCTATTACGGACGATTAAACCGGGAGTACGGAACCCAAGTCGTAGCAGGAACGCACCCCAAAAAAGGCGGCACAGAGTTTGAAGGTGTACCAATATTCTCTGGTGTCGCTGAAGCAGTCAGTGAAACAGGGGCAACAGCTAGCTGTATTTTCATTCCTGCTGCTGGCGTTAAAGGAGCCGTTCTAGAAGCAGCCGAAGGAGGCATCAAATTCATTGTGGCTATCACTGAAGGTGTACCAGCTCACGATGAAGCACTCTTCTTCAACCAACTAAAACGCGAATACCCTGACGTTCAGCTTCTCGGACCTAATTGCCCCGGAATTATCAGCCCAGGGAAATGCAACATCGGCATTACAGCAGGGCACATAGCTAAGCCAGGGGGCCCTGTTGGAATAGTAAGCAGATCCGGAACTTTAACGTATCAAGCATTGTATGAACTGAAACAAAAAGATATCGGCGTAACCACATGCGTCGGTATCGGAGGCGACCCTGTACCCGGTACAAGCTTTATCGATTGCCTCCGCGCTTTTGAAGCTGACCCCGAAACGAAAGCTGTGATGATGATCGGCGAAATAGGCGGATCCGCTGAAGAGGAAGCCGCAGACTTTATCAAAGAGCACATGACAAAGCCGGTCTCGAGCTACATAGCCGGAGTTACCGCACCCCCAGGAAAGAAAATGGGTCATGCCGGAGCAATCGTCTCAGGTGGCAAAGGAACTGCGCAAGCAAAAATGGAAGCATTAGAGTCTGCAGGCGTAAAAGTCGGCCAAAACCCTACAGAAGCCGGAGAGCTTATGGCGGAAATCGTGGCCGCACTCTGATTTAAAATTTGGTACTAGCTATTCTTTTCTTCGTGAAGCTGCTGCGCTTGATATCGCCAGCTATACCTATTGAAGCAACCAGGAAGATCAAACTCCTTTTCAATTTCTGTCACTTCAGAGTCAGTCAGCTTCGCTATCTGAACAAAAGCAATAATGCCTCTATCGTTGAGTCGCATAATACTGATCGGATCTAAACCCTTAATCTGCGATAGATTATCTGCCACGATTTCATCCAGATCAGGAACGTCTGATCCTTCAAGGGGAGTATCGGCCACAAGAGTTGCAGGTGAGTGTTGAGAAGACACTGAAGCTGAAGAACGCTCTATACGCGTCACTGCACCAACAGGAAGAGGTTCATGAGCAGCACGAGGTTTGATAATCACATCTGCAGGAACAGCATCAGGGGTAGCTACAACCGGTGATGCAAGAGCGGCAGTAATCGCCGCATCATGGTCCTCAGAAAGTTTTTGAAACTTGGTTCTCATTACGTCCTCTGCACAAATGTACTAGATCGGTTAGAAGTACATGAACTTCTAACGAAACTAGAAGAGATCTCACCACATCATCGATTTTTGAATCGCCAAATTTAAGATCAGACACCTATATTCATACATCAGAAAGGCCCAGTCACAATTTCTTTTCGTAATGGCCTAATGAACCCAATTTAGGTGGTAGTTTCACCGCGTGCGTGTAGCTGTTCTTGCATCCGGTAGCGGAACGATCCTTGAAGCCATGATCGTGGGAGATATCCCAGTCAGCTGTGTTCTCACCGATAGAGAATGTACAGCTGCTGATATTGCAGAGCGTCATGGAGTAGAACATGTATTAATTCCCCGGGGTAGCTTTGGCAAGAACTTTGATCGAGTGAAATATACAGAAGATATACGAGATGTCTTGGAGAAAAAGAAAATTGACCTCGTCGTAATGGCGGGATTTGGCACAATACTAGAGCAGCCAATCTATGACACCTTCGGAAAGAACGTCTTGAATACCCATCCATCACTTTTACCCAGCTTTCCAGGATGGAACGCTGTAGAAGACGCAATGAACTTTGGAGTTCGAGTCACCGGTTGCACCGTCCATGTTGCGACAAAAGAAGTAGATGCTGGGCCGATACTGGCACAGGAAGCAGTTGAGGTCTACGAAAATGACTCTGTGGATACGCTACATGAAAGAATAAAGGTTGTAGAACGAAGACTATATTTAGAGACAGTCCATAAGATTCTTAAAGAAGGGCAAGTCCACATCCCAACCTCAAAAGAAACAAATCTTAAATGAATCGAGAGAGATGAAAGCGTTACTATCAGTTTTTAACAAATCAGGTATTGTCGAATTAGCCGCAGGCCTCCACGCTTTAGATTGGGAACTGATTTCTAGCGGAGGGACCGCAAAAGTAATATCCGAAGCAGGAATACCCGTAATCGATGTAGCGGATTACACCGGATCCCCAATCATGCTTGGGCACAGAGTAGTAACTCTGCATCCTAAAATACACGGAGGGATCCTCGCTGACCGAGACGACCCTGAACACAGGGAAGATCTTGAAACCCACCAAATAGAAACAATCGATCTCGTAGTAGGTAACCTATACCCTTTTCAAGCAAACCCAAGTATCGAAACTATCGATATCGGCGGACCAACAATGGTTCGGGCAGCTGCAAAAAATCATCAACACGTAGGCGTCGTCGTTGACCCGAACGATTATGACATTGTGCTCGCAGAGCTACAAAATGCAGGGTCGCTATCAAGCGGCACAAGACAATCACTAGCCCGAAAAGCGTTTGCGCATACAGCCGCATATGACGCTGCAATCGTTAGCTGGTTTGATGACACACAAGGCAGCGATACTTCTGACCCTCTCCCGAAATCAATACACCTTTCCTTAGAACGAGTCCATGATTTACGATACGGAGAAAACCCTCATCAGTCAGGAGCCCGATACCGCTTCAGCTCAGGAGCAGGCTGGTGGGATGAAGCAATACAGCACCATGGGAAGGAACTAAGTTACTTAAATGTCTTTGACACCGAAGCAGCTTGGCAAATAGCACACTCGATCGGGGATCAACCAACAGTTGCCGTCATCAAGCATGCAAACCCATGTGGACTAGCATGCCATGACGACATAGCTGAGGCCTATCGCCGAGCCCATGCATGTGATCCAGTTTCAGCGTTTGGTGGGATAGTCGCAGTAAACAAAAACATTCCCCTCAACCTAGCGGAAGCACTTTCAGAAGTCTTCACCGAAGTCATTATCGCCCCGAGTTTTGATGATGACGCAATGGAGAAATTGACGGAGAAAAAAAACCTGCGCATTATCGAAGCTCCAGCACCTGGATTCCCCTTACTTGACCTCCGAACCATAGATGGAGGCCTTCTTGTCCAAACAACAGACAAAGTCAGCATTGACCGTGATACATGGACAATACCAACCAAACGACAACCAACCGAGTCCGAATGGGTAGATCTAGAGTTTGCTTGGCGAGTTGCCGCCCGTGTCAGTTCCAATTGCATAGTCCTTGCCAAAGACCAGCAGGCATTCGGCATTGGGGCTGGTCAGCAGAACAGGAGAGATGCCGGACAGATAGCAGCAGTCAAGGCAGATGGGCGCGCTTCAGGCGGGGCATGTGCCAGCGACGCCTTCTTTCCTTTCCGTGATGGACTGGATGCTGCTATCGAAGCAGGATGCAGCACAGTGATTCAACCCGGAGGCTCAATACGTGACGAGGAAGTGATTGCTGCAGCAGATGAAGCAGATATCGCTATGGTTTTCACGGGAGAAAGGCACTTCAAACACTAAGCGACAGTTATCGATGTTTATAGAATTCTGTGATCAGCGAATTATCTGTAGACTAGAACTATGGATCAGGTCGATTCCCCCTCACCAAATTGGCAAGGCATACATCACTTAGCCATGATCACACCCAACATGGATGAAACCGTACGTTTCTATTGTGGCGTGCTTGGAATGCCTTTGGTAGCAACCGTCAGGGCAGGGCCAATGAGGCATTATTTTTTCGAATTAGGTCCAGGAAATACCATTGCTTTCTTTGAAGATGAAAAAGCCCAGACCTTCAAAAAACCTGCGGGATTAATGACACGAACAGATCTACAATTCGATCATCTCTCTTTCGCTTTACCAACCGAAGAAGACCTTATTGCCCTCATTTCCCGACTTGAAAAAGCTCAATGCGACATCACAACAATTGTGGACCATGAGATCATCAAATCTGTTTATTTCCACGACAATAATGGCATTGCGCTTGAAGCATCATACTGGACCGTTCCAATTGATGAATTAGGTTTCAAGCCAGAAGATGAACTTCTGTTTGCCGACCCTGAACCAGTTCCAGCTGTTACCGAACTTGCAAATGGGACCCTTACAGACATACCTCAAACTAAATTCCCTTCCTTCAACTAACAAAACGAACCAGCTCATTAATAATGAGATTTCCTCTCGTTCTCATGCCATTATCGGGGTATGGTCGCTATCACACTAGACGGAGAATTAGCCGCTACAGAACTTAAAGAAAACCTCAAGCAGCGCATTGCAGAATTGGCAGAGTTATCCGTGGTACCAGGGTTGGGGACCATACTTGTCGGTGATGATGGCCCATCAAAAAACTACATATCTATGAAACACAGAGATTGTAAAGAGCTTGGGATGCACTCACAGGAAATAACACTTCCATCCGACACATCACAACAAGAAATTATCGAAGCCGTTAAAGAATTTAATAGCGACCCTCAAATACATGCCTTCATAATTCAGTATCCATTTCCCGATGGACTTGACTACGAATCAGCTCTTTTGGAAGTACTTCCACACAAGGACGCTGACGGGCTTCATCCAATAAATCTTGGTCGTTTAGTCCAAGGAATAAACGCCCCCTTAGCATGCACCCCAGCAGGGATACAGCTACTACTCGAACGCTTCGATGTACCAATTGCCGGACAACATGTAGTGATCATCGGTCGCGGCCTTACTATTGGAAGACCACTGGCAAATTTACTCGCCTTGAAGAGGTCTAACGCCAATGCTGCTGTCACAGTCATCCATACCGGAGTAAAGAACCTTGCCGACTATACCCGTCAAGCAGATATTATTGTTGCCGCAGCAGGTTCCCCAGGGATGATCACCGCTGACATGGTCAAACCAGGTGCTGCCGTTGTTGCAGCAGGAGTAAGCTTCGATGGGAAAAAACTACTCTCAGATGTGTCCGACGAAGTAGAAGAGGTCGCCGGCTGGTTATCACCACGTATTGGTGGTGTCGGTCCAATGACACGAGCATTACTGATGCAAAATACGGTCAGCGCAGCAGAATTGGCTGCTTCGTAAGTAAAAACTTTCAATATTTTCCACCTCTTTCTTTCTCGATTTCGTGCATTTCGCCTATGATCGAAGATATATGGCTGACAAAATAACAATTAATGAAGATCACTCCCTGAACGTCTCTGACAATCCAATTATCCCCTTCATAGAAGGTGACGGAACAGGAGTGGATATATGGCCTGCTGCGAAACTCGTCCTTGATGCAGCAGCTAAGAAATATGGAAGAACAATCGAGTGGGTTGAGGTCTTAGCAGGGGAAAAGGCTTTTAATGAAACAGGGGACTGGCTTCCACAGGAAACTGTAGACACATTTCAAGAGTACTTGATTGGCATTAAAGGCCCTTTGACAACCCCTATTGGCGGTGGTTTTCGAAGCTTAAATGTTGCTTTGCGGCAACTGCTTGACCTGTATGTCTGCCTTCGGCCAGTTCGCTGGTTTGAAGGCGTCCCTTCACCAGTAAAGCAACCAGAACTGGTGGATATGGTTATTTTCCGAGAGAATACCGAAGATATCTATGCAGGTATAGAAGCTGAAGCTGGATCACCGGAGGCAGCAACTATTCGCGAAATGATTCGTGAAGTATTCGGCCGAGATATTTCTGAAGACTCAGGTATAGGTATAAAACCAGTTTCCCGCACAGGCTCGCAACGTCTTCAAAGAGCAGCAGTGAAATACGCTGTAGAACGTGATCGCAAGACAGTGCATTGGGTGCATAAAGGAAACATCATGAAATACACGGAAGGCGCATTCCAGAAATGGGGATATGAACTAGTCCGTGAAGAATTCTCTGACGTTGCTGTCGGCTGGGATGACTGTGGGGGCGACCCTGGAGATAAGATTCTCGTTCAAGATGCCATAGCTGACATCGCCCTCCAACAAGTGCTCACAAGACCAGCAGAGTTTGATGTTATTGCAACGATGAATCTTAACGGGGACTATCTCTCTGATGCATTAGCTGCGCAGGTAGGAGGAATCGGAATAGCACCCGGGGCAAATATTAACTACGTCACCGGCCACGGTATCTTTGAAGCTACCCATGGAACTGCTCCAAAGTATGCAGGACAAGATAAGGTCAACCCATCATCGGTTCTACTTTCCGGTGTCCTTATGTTTGAACACTTAGGATGGAGAGAAGCAGCGGATGACATTATCAAAGCAGTAGAGCAGACGATTGGTGAAAAGATCGTTACCTACGACTTTGCGCGACTCATGGATGGAGCTACCCAAGTTAAATGCTCCGAATTTGCTGCAGCAATAGTCGATAGACTCTAAAACTGTTTGTGCCTAGAGAAGAGGGACAAACGATACTGGACCTCGTCCATTTAAATACCCAAACCCGTAAATAGAAATATTCTTAGATATCACAAGAGATCTGACAGGGGCACTCCAAAGCAGCGCATGAAACAAAAACAATCACATTTAAGGAGAGGTTTTACTTTAGTATGGCGCTCGATCCGTATTCGTCCGGGTTCTCATACAGTCGCTATTACGGGAGCTTGCTTATTTTCTCTCGCAGCAGTAGCTCTAACACGTGTACTCGGTTATGTAACAGACGACGTCATCATCCCCGCTCTCGATAATGATGCGCTATCTCACAAGGCTCTATGGGTATCGCTCGCCCTTATCATCGTCGTTGGGCTAGTAAGAGGAGGAGGAGCATTCCTTAGGAGGTATTTCCTTGCCGGAGCCCGATATGGAACAGAACTTCATTGGCGGCGACAGTTATTCAATCAATATCTTGACCTCCCCATGACGTTCCATCGAAGCAGGTCTGCAGGAGAGCTTCTTGCTCACGCCGACAACGACATGATGATTGCCTCATTGGCTCTTATGCCCTTCGCCTTCACGGTTGGAACCTTTTTCCTAGCCATCATCGCACTCATAAATCTCCTACTTATTCATCCTCTCATAGCCTTGATGGCCCTAGTTCTTTTCCCTTTACTTGCTGGAATGAATCAGATCTATTCTCGGAAAATAGTTTCACCGGCAGCAGCAGTTCAAGAAGCTGTCGGAAACACTTCCGCCTTAGTTCACGAAAGCTTTGATGGCATCATGGTGGTGAAATCACTGGGAAGAAGCGAACAAGAAATCCAACGCATACGGGAATCAGCCGAACAGATTCGAACGCATAGGATAAGTGTCGGAAGACTTCGTGCCATCTTCGAACCCGCTATCTTCGCCTTACCAAACATAGGCGTAATCTTTCTCCTGATGATCGGTACTTGGCTAGTAGACGAAGGTTCACTATCGATAGGAGAGTTGGTAAGCACTATCGCCCTCTTTGGCATTCTTGCCTTTCCGATGAGAATAGCCGGAATATTTTTTGAAGAACTACCTCGATCTGTGGTTGCTTTAGACAGAATCGATGACATTCTTCAATTAAAGAAACCTCAATCTCACATCCAAGGGAAGGAAGAATTAGACCTCGCATCAGTAAGCCTCACCATCAGAGAGTTACAGGTACATCATGGTGATCATCTTGTCCTAGACAATATTGACTTTACGGTCAACGCTGGAGAAATAGTCGCGCTTGTAGGACCCACAGGTGTTGGGAAGTCAACAATCGCAGATCTCATTGCCGGATTGCAAAAACCCACTAAAGGAAAAATCCTTATTAATGACACTCCAATAGACAGTCTGAATGCTGAAACAAGAAATAAAAGCATTGCTGTAGCATTTCAAGAATCGTTTCTCTTTGCAGACACTGTTCGTGAAAATATCGCACTCGGACGCCCATACTCAGATTCAGAAATACTCGAAGCGCTTAAGATTACGCAAGCACTTGATTTTGTGCAAGAACTTCCCAAAGGGCTTCAGTCAGTTTTAGGTGAACGCGGGGTCACACTTTCTGGTGGTCAACGTCAGCGGATAACTTTAGCCAGAGCCCTTGTCGGGTCCCCAAAGGTTCTATTCCTAGATGATTCCACATCGTCAGTCGACCCTCTCATCGAAAAAAAGATACTAGAAAACTTACGGCAAAAAACCAATGTCACACTCCTGATTGTTGCTCATCGTTTGTCCACCATAAAACTTGCCGACCGAGTCGTGTTTCTTAATGATCGAAAGGTTGCAGGAGTTGGCACACATGACGTACTGATGGACCTTCCCATGTATGCCGCCCTTGTAAAAGCCTATGACAGTTCGGAAAGCACCCTATGAAGTCAGAACGTCGAGTACGGCAATCCACGCGTGGAGAAATTGGTCATGATCAAGCTTTGAATAGTCTTCAAGAGGAGGCTGACGAATATCAAAAAACTGCGGCAATGACAGTTCTTCGTCGTGGGCTTAAAGTAAGTCCTGAACTACGTTCAGGGGCTGTAATAACTGTTCTTATGGCGCTCATTGTTGCATCAGGATCTCTTGCAATCCCTATCCTCATTCAGCAAATACTCGACAAAGGGTTAGCTGGAACAGAAGGTTTAGATTCGGGTTTCATTTATTCTTCATGCATAATCGCGCTTGTTCTTATTGTCTTAGTAATTATCATCCAACGAGCGACCTACAACAGATTGGTAAAAATAGCTGAAACAACAATTCTGGAACTCAGAATACGAGTTTTCGCTCATCTCCAACGTCTAAGTCTCGCTGATCATATCGAAGCTCGTAAAGGAATCCTAACTGCTCGTGTAACAAGTGATATCGAAACTCTCTCTCAATTTGCACAGTGGGGAGCTATCGCCTGGGTAGTTGACTCAGTCATTATTCTAGGAACCCTGACCGTGATGGCTATCTATAGTTGGCAACTCACGATTGTCGTTATAGTGATCTATATCCCCATCATCCCGATCCTGAAAGCTATTCAACGTCAACAATTCTTAAAATACAGAGAAGTGCGAGATGCTGTTTCAGAAACGATGGGACAAGTATCTGAAGCAGTAACGGCAGCTCCAGTGATTCGTTCATATGGGTATCAAGAGACTGTGCGCACAAAACTTGAAACAGCAAACCAAACTCAATTTAAACGGCAAATAAAAGCACATAAATTTTTTGCTTTGCTAGCCCCGGTTATGGATACGTTTAGCGCGATGACCATCGCAGGAATTGTTGTCGTAGGGTCGCTATTCGGCCCGGAAATGGGACTTTCCTCTGGAGAAATGATCGCATTCGTTTTCCTAACGACTGTCCTCATTGCGCCGATATGGGAATTGGGAGAAGTTCTTGATCAAACACAAACGGCATTAGCAGGGTGGTGGAAGGTACTCTCAGTTCTTGATATTCCATTCGAAGTAGAGGAGCCTTCAAACGGAAAGGACCTCCCACATGGAGCGCTAACTATCGACGTCAATGACCTATCTTTCCATTACAGAACAGGTGGAACTGTACTTGAAAATATTAACTGCTCAATACCAGCTGGTATTAATGTCGCAGTGGTAGGAGCAACAGGTTCAGGAAAAACTACATTTGTCAAACTTCTTGCTCGCCTAGCTGACCCATCTGAAGGTTCGATTCTTATTGGCGGCATACCTCTTCACGAGGCAAATACTGAATCAAGGCATCAATCCATTCAGATGGTTCCTCAGGATGGGTTCCTTTTCAACGAAACCATAACTGACAATGTTGCATTTGCTAGACCTGGAGCTAGCCACAACGATGTTGAGCAGGCATTTGACGCGCTAGGGCTTCAGTGGTGGATTGAGACGCTTCCAGAAGGAATACACACGCATGTAGGACCAAGAGGAGAGCGACTTTCCGTCGGAGAACGCCAACTTGTAGCCCTTGCAAGAGCCCAGCTAGCTAATCCTGGTTTACTTATCCTTGATGAGGCCACCAGTGCAGTAGACCCAGAGACAGAAGTGGCGCTTGTCTCAGCTCTCGATCGTCTTTCAGAAGGTCGCACGACCATCTCTGTAGCACACCGATTAAGCACAGCTGAAAGAGCAGATTCTATTCTTGTTTTCGATGATGGGGCAATTGTTGAGTCTGGACACCATTCAGAGCTTGTCCATCAACAAGGTATTTATGCTTCACTTTTTGATAGTTGGTTAGGAAACACGCGTTCATAAAGATAACTAAAACCAAGTAACTCCTTGCATAATTGGTCAACATACATACAGTCTTCGCTAGTCTCTCAGAGAGAACCGAGGAGAATTTTGTGAATAATGATGCTGTAAACGTGACCGTAACTGGGGCAGCAGGCCAAATTGGTTATGCTCTATTATTCAGGATTGCAAGTGGGCAGATGCTAGGTCCTGAACAGCAAGTAAATCTACGGCTATTGGAAATCACTCCCGCGTTGGGAGCCTTAGATGGTGTCCAGATGGAACTTGATGACTGCGCATTCCCGCTCCTAGGGTCAATCACAAAAACCGATGACCCAAACGTGGCGTTCGAAGGAAGCGACTACGGTCTGCTCGTTGGCGCGATGCCAAGAAAAGATGGAATGGAACGAGCTGATCTTCTTGAAGCGAATGGAGGCATCTTCGGGCCGCAAGGGAGAGCAATAGCAGAGAACGCAAATACAGGTATAAAAATTCTTGTTGTAGGAAACCCAGCGAACACCAATGCACTTATTGCACAGTCGGCAGCCGCTGGGATTAATCCAGGGCAATTCACCGCGATGACCCGACTCGATCACAATCGGGCGAAGAGTCAAGTTGCCGACAAATTAGGAGTCTCTATCCAAAGTGTCAAGAAAATGACAATATGGGGAAATCATTCAGCGACCCAGTACCCAGATCTTTTCCATTGTGAAGTAGATGGAAAATCTGTTGCCGAGAGCGTTAGTGACCAAGATTGGCTTGAAAACGACTTTATTCCAACTGTCCAACAACGCGGGGCAGCAATTATCAAAGCTCGGGGAGCCTCTTCAGCAGCTTCAGCAGCAAATGCAGCCATTGATCATATGCGCGATTGGGAATTGGGAACTCCTGAAGGAGATTGGGTTTCGATGGCGATTCCATCCGATGGCAGTTACGGAGTCCCAGAAGGTGTCATTTCATCATTTCCTGTAACGTGCAGCAATGGCTCCTATGAGATCGTCCAAGGGTTAGACATTGACCAGTTCAGTCGCCAAAAAATCGACGCATCATCTGAAGAACTTGTAACAGAACGAGAAACGGTAAGCTCTCTAGGCCTGATCTAAATTCGAGATAAAGACCTAATTTTCTATTTCGTCATGAATGTTTACTAAAAGTGCTACATCTCCATCAACAGTTAAAAGACCTCTCAGAAAAGCTTCCTCAGTGCTAAGTGACCCTTCTTGAATTAATGCCGCCGTATCCTGATCTATAGAAAAAGTTACGTCCGCCTGCTCCGACTTTCCCTCCTGCACAGTAACTTCACTGCCTCCAAGAAAAAGATGGTAAAAAAAAGAGTCACGGGAATCTTCTACAATTTCGTATTGGATAACTATCGAGCTGGTAGGAGTTGGAGGAACCAAAGTACCTAGTTTCTCGTTTAACTTAGCTACCCATTCTGCTTTCGAGAACTCCATAGTTGAAGCGTACACCTAACCCTTAGCAAGCAGAAGGGCCTGAGGAACCAATTCGATTCTTATTGGTGAAACACCAATCAATTCTCCATCTCCCCATATATCCAACCCCTCAGAGCTGATTTCAATCGCCTTTCCATCAAGCGTATGTACTTTAGGGTGAAGTAAATGCGAACCATCAAAGACTCGACGAAAGAACCGCAGCAGCTCTATTCTGCCAATTTTGTCTACTAATGTAAGGTTTGCATTTCCGTCTGTGGGATCAGCATCAGGTGCGATTTTCATGCCTCCTCCGAAATCACTTGTATTTGCGACTGTTCCTAAAACCAGATCGAAAGTATATTTTCTGCCATCTATCAGAAGTTCCAATTCTCTGCTTTGTAATTTTGGTAGACAGAACAACGTTGCAAAAGTGTAACGGCTTGGACCTTTCGGCCGTCGCATTTTATTTGCGCGTGTGTTTACATCAGCTGAGAATCCGAATGTCAAAACCGAAGCAACCCATCGGCTATTGACTTTCAACAAATCAATTTTTGAAGGCTCAGTGAATGCGACATTAGTGGCCTCTTTCATTTTCATTGGAAGCCCTAAAGCCCGAGCAAAGTCATTGCCCGAACCTGAAGGAATCACTCCTAGAGTTGTAGACGACCCAGCGACAGCTTGGATAGCGAGATGCACAATACCGTCACCGCCAGCAACGATTAACCTTTCGGCACCTTGGCCCACCGTCTGCTGTAAGAGAGACTTTGTCTCTTCGATTGACGATGGAGAAAGAATATCAATCTCCGTGATGCGCTCTCTAACGCTGTCAATAATAGAAGATGAAAGTCGATCTCCTCTTCCTCGGCCAGCAGCTGGATTGACTAATAGATGTATGCTCATAACAATTCGGTTTCTGCGGATTTAGTTATAACACGATTCTGGCTCTTTTTTTCATAACGTAAAATACTTAAAACCAAAGTAAACCCAATGATGGCAAGAACCATTGGCCAAAAAAAGTCAATAAAGTTTCCCGGCCAGCCAAGTGCAGTTCCCTTGATGACTTCATCTTCTATCTCACTAATGACACCAACTCCATTTGGCCAAGGCCAAAGAACCCTAAGACTGCCGACCATCAGCCCGATAAGGCACACCAGCAGAGAATCTCTATATCGGCTAAGAACCCACCCAAGAGCTTTCACCGAAAGGGCTAAAGAAATAATGGCGCCCAATCCAAAAACCAGTAACTCATTTAGGCTTCTATCATTAATTGCTTCGATCACCGGCGCGTACATGCCAATTGTCAACAACAAAAACGACCCGGATATACCTGGAAGCACCATTGCGCAAATAGCAATCAAACCCCCTAAAAAGAAGTTAAACAGCGACGGATTCTGTGTCTGACCTGAACTCAAACCCAAAATTAAAAATGTTGTAACAGCGACAAGAACCATATATACGAATCTGCGTGAGCTCCATGCAGCAACCATTCTGACTCCGGTAAGTATTGAAACTGCGACCAGTCCAAAAAAAAGCCCGGCCATAGGTTTGGGATAGTTGTCTAAAAGTTTCTCAATGAAATGCGCCAGCACTCCAAAAGCAAGAAAGACACCTAGAAGAAGTGGAATGAGAAAACCCCATTCAATAGTTCGGAATCTCGACCAAAATTGACGAAACTCTCTCTTAACCACATCAGTAGCGCAGCTCGTTAGGGCTCCGATATTTTCGATTAAGCGATCGTAAATTCCCAGCAATAAAGCAATAGTCCCTCCGGAAACCCCTGGAACGGCATCCGCCAGACCCATAAAAGAACCGCGGAGAAAATGAGCTACTTTACTTTCTGAAAAATGTGGTTCTTTCGATTTTGTCATGCCACTGTATGATAGATCTTAATTCCGCCATCACTAACGACGTAAAGAAATTGGATGTAGATGATTTCGACCCCTGAAGAACAACAAAGAGGAGACGAGTATCTACTTAATCTCTTCCTAACGACTGAAGGGATAGCTAATCCCGCTCCATGGTATAAAAAACTGCGGGAAGATATGCCAATATTTCAGAGTTCTAACGGAGCAATCTTTTTATCTCGTTTTGATGACTGTCAGAGTGTCTTTAGGGATAATCGATTTGGGAAGGGAGACCAATCAGGGCCAGGTGGTTCAATGCTTCCCCGAGAGGAATCCCCAGAGGTTGTTGCTTTCAGAATCGAAGTCAATGAAGCTCGGACACAAACCTCACCGTCTCTTCTTTTCCTTGATCCTCCTGACCATACGCGCTTGCGCGGATTAGTCAATCGGGCGTTTACCCCTCGACGTATAGAAGATATGCGGATGAGTATTCGTGACCTAACCGAAGAATGTCTTGATGAACTTGCGAAAGAAAGCGGTGGAGACGCAATGGAAATTTTAGGGTTTCTTCCAGTGAACGTTATTGGTGAACTCGTCGGGGTTCCACGCTCGGACTGGAATTATTTCCGCCCTCTTGTCAATGATGGGGTAGCGAACCTTGAAGCAAGCCCCACACTTGAAGAGTTGAAAGCATCGCACGCAGCATTTACTGAAATGGGCGAATACTTTCGACAACTTTTGCATGAAAGAAAAAAGAATCCGAAAAACGATCTAATTTCCGCCCTCATTGAAGTAGAGGAAAGCGGCGATCGAATATCTGAAGATGAAGTCGTCAGCACCGTGATTCTCTTGTTTGCCGCTGGGATGGAAACCACGCAAAATCTCATAGGTAATGGCCTAGCTGCTCTCTTTCAACACCATGACCAGTACAGACTCCTATGGGATAACCCTGATCTAGTTCCAAGCGCTGTTGAAGAAATGCTCCGCTGGGATAGCCCTGTTCAGCTCGATGGAAGAACTGCACTTGAAAAAACAGAGATAGATGGAATACAGATTGAAGAAGGACAATCCGTAGTCACACTGATAGGTGCTGCAAATAGAGATCCCGAAAAATTCGAAGATCCAGACAATTTTCTCGTTCGCCGCGATGAAGGACCCCCCCTGAGCTTTGCCTCTGGAATCCACTATTGCCTTGGGGCAAACCTAGCAAGAGCAGAAGGTCAAGAAATGTTCTCAGGTCTGATTCGAAGGTTCGCCACAATTCAACAAGCAGGTGAATTAGAGCAACGAGGAAGAATGACCTTACGGGGATTCAAGACTGTTCCTGTTTCTGTAACTGAGCGCTAACACTCAGGCAGATGACAAGCGACGAAACCTCTGAATCCAAGTGGGACAAGCGGTACAGAGAAAATCCCGTACTTAAGGATCCTTCCTTCTTCCTTTGTGAACAGTACAAGCATTTCCTCCTGGTGGAACTGTTGTAGATGTAGCTGGAGGTAATGGCCAGAATGCGATATGGCTTGCTGATCAAGGG
>MDTD01147644.1_pt1 | contig 19453 bp, 14 predicted proteins | sample 811221 | NCBI WGS metagenome assembly MDTD01 (sample SAMN05326646, study PRJNA326480) | marine metagenome | isolation source: seawater | place: Pacific Ocean: South West | collected 2011 | reverse complement strand
TATTAATGTAATTATTTCTACTTTTCCAAATATATCTGCGATATTTTTACTTTTAAAATACTTTAATTTTATTAAAGTTAAAATTATTGTAAGACAACCAAATATAATAGAAAAATCTTTGAATGGTAATTTAAAATTATATATTTTAAAAATTATTTATAAATTCTTTATTAAATTTACGGATGCTGCAATTGTTACATCAGAATTCATGAAAGATGAGATATTAAAATATAATTTAAAAAGCGAAAAAGTTTTTTTAATTAGAAATCCTATTAGCGTTGAAGAGACTAGAAAAAATATAACTCCTGTAAGACTTAGCGCAAATAATTTAACTTTGATTTTTGTAGGTAGACTAGTTTATCAGAAAGGAATTGATAGAGTTTTAAATTTATTAGCTATAAATAAAAATATAGAATTAATAGTAATAGGAGAAGGTAATTATAAAGAAGATTTACTTAAAAAAGTAAAACATCTTAGTATACAAAACAAAGTAAGATTTTTAGGAAAAATTCTAAAACCTTATGATTTAGTTGCAGGTGCCGACTTTTTTATTCTACCTTCAAGATGGGAAGGGTTGCCTAATTGTGTTTTAGAATCTTTGGCTTTGGGTACACCAGTTCTTTCCACAAAACAAATATATAGTCTTATTGACTTTAAAAAAAATATTTCAAATAGAAGTATAGTATTATTTAATAGTATAAGTGAGTTATCAAAAAAAATTAATATTTTAAAAAAGAGAAAAGATTATAGGAAGCCAAAACTTAGAAAATCTTTATTAATAGATTATATTTCCCCAATTAATTTTAATAAAAAAATAAATAAAATTATTTTAAAAATAGGATGAAAAAAAATATAAAAGTATTACATGTCATAGTTAGCTTAGGGAATGGTGGAGCAGAAAGGCAACTAATTGAGATACTTAAACATAACAGGAACCATGGCGTTTTATTGTTATCTGAAGCTGATATATATAAAGAAACATTAGACAAATTAAAAATAAAATATTGGGAAATGGGAGTGAAAAATAAGCTACTAATGCTTTTTAAAATACTTTTTTTAAGAAAAGTGATTAGGAATTATAAACCAGATATAGTTCAATCTTGGATGTATAATGCTTGTCTTTTTTGTGTATTTTTCAAATTAATTAATCTATATGATAAGCCATTAATTTGGAATATAAGGTGTTCTAATATGGTTACAGAACATTATTCTCTTTCTTTGAAATTTATTATTTATGCTTGTGTTTTTTTATCAAAATATGTAGAAAAAATTATATATAATTCTTATGCTGGAAAAGCTTATCATAAAAAGATAGGCTTTAGCCAAAAGTCTGGAAAAGTAATTTGTAATGGAGTCGATTCCAAAAAATTTAATTCCACTATTACACAAAGAAAAGTCTTAAGAAAAAAATATAACTTTGCTGAAAATGATTTAGTTTTTATGTGTGTTGCTAGAGTAGATCCTATGAAAAATTATAATAATTTTTTGAAAGCATATAAGAGTATTGGAAATGCATGCAATAACAAAATCAAATTAGTTTTAGCAGGAAAAGGAACAGATAAATTAGATTTACCTAATAATTGCGTTGCCTTAGGTATGATTAAAAATATAGAAAAATACTATAATATAGCAGATATTGTAATTGTACCATCAGCTTTTGGTGAAGGTTTTTCAAATGTACTAGTAGAAGGTATGTTAACAAACTTATATCCAGTAGCTACTGATGTGGGAGACGCAAAAAAAATTATTGGAAGTACAGGTTTTATATTAAATTGTTCAGATGAAGAAACGTTAAAGAAAGAACTATCAAAAATTATACAATTCAAAAAAACAGAGATTAAAACCATGGGTATAAAAGCAAGAAATAGAGCTCATAAGTTATTTACAACAGAAAAGATGATAAGGGCATATAACAATATTTTTTTAGAAGTGAAATCTTAAAATGTGTGGATTTGCAGGAAAATTAAGTCTTAACAGTTTAGAAAGAACTTCATATTTAGATAAGCAATTTGATAAGGCTTATAAAAGGCTTAGATCTAGAGGGCCCGATGATAAAGGTATTTGGGTGGATAATAATATTTATCTTTTACATACTAGACTTAAAATTTTGGATTTAAGTAAAGATTCATCTCAGCCTATGTATAAAGATAATTATGTAATTTGTTTTAATGGTGAAATTTATAACTTTAAAAAATTAAAATTAGAATTAACTAATAAAGGCCATTCATTTATTTCCAATGGAGATACAGAAATATTAATTTCTGCATGGAAAGAGTGGGGTGTTTCTATGCTAAAAAAGTTAGATGGCATGTTTTCTTTTGTTATTTGGGATATTAAAAATAAGAGTTTGTTTTTAGCTAGAGACAGATTTGGGAAAAAGCCTCTAGTGTATTGTATTAAAGACAATAGTATTTTTTTTGCTTCAGATGTCAAAAGTTTAGCATGTCTCACAGAGGGAGGTAGTGTTAATACAGAGGCTATACAAAGTTTATTTAGGTTTAGGTTTATACATGAACCTATGACAATTTATAAAAACTTTGTAAAACTTTCTCCTGGTTCATTTATGAAGTTTAATAACTATGGAGCTAAAGTAGAGGACTGGTATTATAGAAATTTAAAAAATGAGGAAACACAATTCGACGGAACGGAGCAGTTAAAATATTTAGTAAATAAAGCGGTCAATAAAAGATTAGTATCCGATGTGCCAATAGGCATTTTTTTATCTGGTGGTATTGACTCTGCTATAATTATGAATTCTGTAGCCCAGCATGGAAAAAAAATACCTACTTTTACTGTTGGATTTAAAAATCAAAAAAAATATTATGATGAATCTATAACTGCAAGTAAAATTGCTAAGTATTTTGGCTTCAAAAATAAAACTATTTACTTAGATCAAAAAAGAGTGCTTACCAGAATAGATCAAATATTAGATGCTAATGATGAACCATTTGCAGATTCTAGTGCTATTGCAATGCATATGATATCCTATTCAGTGAAGGGCGATATAAAAGTTGCCTTAACAGGAGATGGAGGAGATGAACTATTTGGAGGTTATAGTAAATATACCTCGTATAAATGGAAGAAATTAATGTTGTTTTTGCCTAAAAAACTTAAACATATTTTAGTTTCTTATTTATCAGATAATAAAGAAAATAGTTTTTTAAATTTTATGAGAAAATTTAAAAGATTTTTAGAAAGTTATGATTATGATACAGAAAAAATGCAAATAAACTTTCTGGACCAACTAAATAATAAAGAATATGAAGATCTTTTTGGATCAGAAAAAAAATTACTATCTAATAGTTTATTTACGGGAAGTCAAAACTTTACAGAGTTAAATAAAGTACTATTTAGAGATTTTAGATTTTCTTTATTAGGAGATATGTTAGTTAAACTAGATCGACATTCTATGGCAAATAGTATTGAATTAAGGTCACCTTTTCTAGATAAGGATTTAGTGAATTTATCTTTTAATATACCGAGTAAAAAAAAAATAGGACTTTTAAATGGTAAACTAATATTAAGAGAATCTTATAAAGATAGCTTCCCTGACTGGTATTTTAAAGTGCCAAAGAAAGGCTTTGAGGTTCCGTTAAGTAATTGGCTTAAGAGTGATTTGAAACATTTAGTGGAAGAGTCTACAAAGTCTAATGTGCTTGAAAGTCTTAATATTAAGAACTTAAATATTATTAGTAATTGGAAGAAAGAACTTTATAATGGAAACAAGGATAATTCTTGGAAGTTATGGGTATTGGTTTCCTATTATCATTGGGCAAAAAGTAGTAATATTATTTAAAATAAACTATGAAAAAAAAAATCTTATTTATTGTTACTGAAGATTGGTATTTTATTTCACATAGACTTAAATTAGCTAGATATTTAAAGAAAAAAGGATTTGAAGTATCGGTTTGCTGCAAAGACACTGGCAAAATTAATAATATAAAAAAAAATGGTATTGCCCATTATCCCTTAAGTGTTGATAGAAAATCATTATCTATAATTAAATTTTTTAATGAAAGTATTTCAATTATTAAAACTGTAAGAAATATAAACCCCGAAATAGTACATTTGATATCAATGAGACCAATAATAGTAGGAATTATTTCAACATACTTTGTTAATAGTAAATTTTGTGCAACTTTTACTGGAATGGGTTTTTTATTTACTAAAAAAAACTTTAAACTTAATTTTTTAAGAAGGATAATAATTATTTACTTAAAGGTTTTTTTAAAATTTAAAAATTTATATTTTATTGTACAAAATAAAGATGACAAAAGCTTTTTTAAAAGTACTTTTAAATTTAAAAAAAATAATTTAAGAGTGATAAGAGGATCAGGAATAGATATTAATTATTTTAAATATCACTCAGAAAAACCTAAAAAAGAAGTGAGATTAGCTTATGCTGGAAGAATTTTAGAAGATAAAGGGATTATATGCTTAGTAGAAGCATTTAAAATTGCAAAAGTAAAGCAACCTAACCTAAGTTTATATATTGCAGGATCCTTAGATGAAGAAAATCCTTCTAGTATTTCTAAAAAGTATTTTAATCAGATTATAGATTTTAAAGATATATATTACCTTGGCAAAATAAATAATGTAAGAAAATATTGGCAGGAGGCTGATATTGCAATTTTACTTAGTAAAAGAGAAGGACTTCCTCTGAGCTTACTTGAAGCGGCAGCAACAGGGCTCCCTATCATTTCCACCGATGTAACAGGTAGCAGAGAAATAGCAATAAACAATTATAATGCCATAAATATTAGAGTAGGAGCTATACTTGAGTGCAGTAAAGCAATATTAAAATTAAGTAGAAACAAAACACTAAGAAAAAAATATGGAACAAATAGCAGAAAACTAGTAGAAGGTGATATGGCACTAGAACATATATGCTACCAATATTATAATTTATATAAGGAAATAATATGATTAGAGAAAATAATGATTATTAACAAGAGGATTTCAATTATTGGCCTAGGGTATGTAGGTTTACCTCTTGCTACAGAATTTGCCAAAAAATATAAAGTAATAGGTTATGATATAAGTGTAATCAGAATAGAAGAACTGAAGAAAGGTATAGATAGAACAAAAGAAGTAACAAATAAAAAATTACTTACTAATAATAATTTAGTTTTTACAAACGACTTTAATTTGATGAAAAACTCTGACTTTTTTATCTTGACTATACCAACGCCTATAACAAAAAAAAATAAACCTGATCTTTCGATATTAAAAAAAGCTACCTTAACGGTAGCTAAAGTACTAAAAAAAGGAGCTACTATTATTTTAGAAAGCACAGTTTATCCTGGAATAACAGAAGACTATTTAATTCCAATAATTGAAAATAATACAAAACTACAGCACAAAAAAGATTTTTTTGTTGCTTACAGCCCAGAAAGAATTAACCCTGGCGAGACAAAATATAAACTCACTAATATTAAAAAGGTGGTTGGAGCAGATTGCAAAATTACCCTTGAGAAAGTAACTAAAATTTATAAGGATATAATAAAAGCTGGTGTTCACAAAGTGAGTAGTATAAAAGTAGCAGAAGCCTCAAAGGCAATTGAAAATGCTCAAAGAGATATAAATATTGCTTTTGTAAATGAAGTAATGATGCTAAGTAAAGCATTAAACATAAATTCTTATGAAGTTTTAGAAGCGGCTAATACTAAATGGAATTTCTTAAATTTTAAACCAGGCTTAGTAGGAGGTCATTGTATAGGAGTGGATCCTTATTATTTGGCTGAAGCAGGTAAAAAGGTTAACTTTAATACCAAAATAATATTAGCTGGTAGAAAATTAAATGATAGTATCCCAGACTATTTATTAAAAGACATTAGTAAAAAAATTAAAAAAAACTCAAGAATACTTCTATTAGGATTATCTTTTAAAGAAGATGTTGGAGATATTAGAAACTCAAAGTCTATTGAATTATATAAGAAACTAAAAAAAAAGAAATTTTTAATAGACTGCTATGATCCAATAGTGGATAAGGAAGAATTAAAAAAAGAATATAATGTATTGATGAAAAAACCAAAAGGTAAGTATAATTGTATTGTAGTTGCAGTTGCCCACAAAGAGTTTTTAAAAATGAAAAAAGAAGATTTGCTATCTTATATTAAGGATGAGACCTATATCATAGATGTAAAGGGTATTTGGAATAAAAAAATTTCTTCAAAATTTAAAAATTACTGGTGCCTTTAGTCATGTCTAAAAGAAAAAAAAACATTAAAGATTTTTTTAATTCACCAGAAATGAATAGAGATAAGTGGCTTAGAAAAGGTAGAACTTTTCATGCTGAGGATATTAAGTTTTTAAAGGAAATAATACCTGAAAAAAGTAATATTTTAGAGTTAGGGTGTGGAAATGGCCAACTGCTTGCTTCTTTAAAACCTAATTATGGATTAGGTGTAGATTTTAGCAAAAAGTTAATAAATGAAGCAAAAAGAAAGCACCATAATTTAAATTTTGTTGAATCTGATATAGAAAAATTATCAAAAAATATTGGCAATAAAACTAAATTCGATTTTGTAATAATATGTGATACAATAGGGTACTTAGAAGATATAACGGATACTCTAGACAGTCTGCATCATTTTTTTACTGAAGATACTAGATTAATTGTTTCATATTATTCTCCTTTATGGTTGCCCTTCTTAAATTTAGCCACCTTATTAAAGCTTAAGATGCTTAATATAAATTCTACTCTACTTGGAACTTCTGATATTTTTAATTTTCTTGATAATTCTCATTACCAAACAGTAAGAATAGAAAGAAAAATTTTGATGCCTTTTCCTTTCTTTGGTATAGAAAGATTAGTAAATAGATATGTAGCACCCTTGCCATTTTTTTCAAATATATGTTTAAGGCATTATAATATTTCTAGATCTTTAAAAGCAATCAATACTAAAAAAAAATCAGCAAGCATCATAATTCCATGTAAAAATGAAAGAGGCAATATTGCAAGCGCTATAAATAGAATACCTAAGTTCACTGATGATATTGAAGTTATTTTTGTAGAAGGAAATTCTAGAGATGGAACCTGGGAAGAAATCAACAAAGTAATGAAAGCACATAATAAAAAAGATAAATACTTTAAAATTAAGGCTTTCAAGCAGCCATCAAAAGGAAAGGCTGATGCAGTTTTTCACGCTTTTGATAAGGCTACTAATGATATTTTAATAATTTTAGATGGAGATTTGACGGTAGCTCCAGAAACATTACAAAAGTTTTGGAATAAAGTTGCTACAGGAGAAGCAGAGTACATTAATGGTTCTAGATTGATTTATCCAATGGATAATAATGCGATGAGATTTTTAAATTATATAGCAAATAAAATATTTTCTATATTGTTTTCTTGGCTTTTAGGACAAAGGTTTACTGATACACTATGTGGGACAAAAGTGATTAGTAAAAAAAATTATTTAAGGGCAAAAAAGAAAAATAAAGATTTAGGAAACTTTGATCCGTTTGGAGATTTTTTTATAATTTTTGGAGCCTCAAGGTTATGCCTTAAAATAAATGAGGTGCCTATAAGGTATAAAGCAAGAGTCTATGGAGAAACTCAAATTTCTAGATTTAGCCATGGCATATTATTGATTAAGATGTTAATTTTTGCTTTCTTAAAAATTAAAGCGATATAAATTATAATGATGAAATTTTTTGTACTCAAAACACTAATGTTTTTTGATTTTTTTTATAAAAGGAAAATTTTAATAAGACTTAAAAAGCTATTAGATAATAAGGAAAAAGTTATATTTGATGTAGGGGCGCATAATGGAGAAAGTATACTTTTTTTTAATAAGAATTTTAATTTATCAAAAATTTATACCTTCGAACCTTTGAAAACTAATTTTTTAAAATTAAAAATAAATACAAAAAAAATAGCAAAAAAGATTGTTTACTTTAATTGTGCGCTAGGGGAAAGAAAAGAAAGTCGAATAATTAAGGAAATGTTAGAAACGTCATCATCTACACTCAATGACATTAATGAAAAGTCAAAATATTTTAAAAAAAAAAAATTCTTCTTAGGCCTTAAAGAAAAGAAAAAAATATTTATAGAAAAAAAAGTATCTATAGATAAAGCTAAAAATATTATAAAAAAATTTAAAATAGATAAAATTGATTTGCTAAAAATAGATACAGAAGGCTATGAGCTTAATGTTATAAAAGGCTTTGGTAAAAACATCAATGTAGTAAAAGTAGTAATATTTGAACATCACTATGATTTGATGATTACGAAAAACTATACCTTTCGTGACATAAACAAGTATCTTGTTAACCAAGGCTTTAATTTAAAATATAAGTTTAAAATGCCATTTAGAAAAACATTTGAATATATCTATGCAAAATAAAAAGATATTTTTTGATAATACTTTTATATTATTTTCTCTAGCATTTATAATTAGATTTATTTACTTAATGTTGCAAAACCCAACTCCTGAAAAACTCATTGAAGATGAGCTTCTTTATTGGAATGCTGCTAATGTATATCTAGATAAAGGGATTCTAGAAGAATCAATAAGAGCAGAAAGAATGTTTGGTGTTTTTATTTACATAAAAATGCTTCTAATTTTGAGCTTACAAAACCTTAAAATTTATTTAATTTTTCAGTCTATTTTAGATTCAATAAATTGTTTTATTATATACAAATTAGGAAGCCTTATATTCCCTAAACAAAAAATATACATATATTTTTCAGCTATACTTTCTCCACTTATGATAATCCTATCCTCACAAGTATTATCGGAAACTATTTTTTTATTTTTTTTTACATTATTTTTATATTTTTCAGTAAAAATTATTTTAGATAAAAATAACTTGTTTTATAAAATTGCAATGGCAGGATTGTTCTTAGGCTTTTCTACTTCTATAAGGTCTATTACCTATCCTCTAATCTATTTAGCAGTATTACCCTTTATTGTAATTTTAATTCAAAAGAATGTTTTAAAATATAAGATCTTTTTTTCTTGTATAATATTTTTAATTTTTTCTTTGCTACCAGTTTCTTCTAGAATATATGAAAATATTAAGTTTCATAACTCTTTTTCTATAACTAGTCAGAGTGGAGTTCATTTAGCTTATTGGGTGGCACCTCTAGTAATATCAGAAACTAAAAATATCAATAGAGCTGACGCAATAAAATTTGTAGATGAACGAGCAAATAAATATACTTTTACTGATAACTATTATGAAAATAATAAAATTTTACGAAAGGTTGGGTTTGAGGTTTTATCAGAAATTGATAATTTAGATTTAGTTTTTCACTGGGTCAGGGCAGGTTTAATAAATTTAGTTGCTCCCTCAATATTACTTGATAAAAATTTAAGGTTATTACCTCACCCTTCTTATTACGAAACAGGAAATATTTTATTGTGGTTAAAATTAATTTTTAGCAATTCAGAGTATTATAAATATTTAGCTTTTGTCTCAATAGCTTCTATAACCTGTTTATTTACTTTAATCTCATTGATAGTTGCCCCTATCTACATTTATAAAAATAACAGAATGATATTTTACCTTACAACTCTATATGTTTTGTATTTTTTAACAATAACTGGACCGGTACTATCACCAAAATATGTTTTGCCTATACTTCCTTGTATTTTTTTGTACCAAGGAATAACCATATTTAAATTAGTCCAATTTTTAACTAAAAAGGAAACTAGAAAACTATAAAATTCTCTCATAATCTTTTATAGCTTCTTTTATTCCTGTTTTAATATCAATTTTTGGTTGCCAACCTAAATTATTGATTTTAGTAGTATCTAATTTTTTAAGCATTGTTCCGTCAGGCATACTTTTATTAAATGAAAAAGTACCATTCCATCCCACTAATCTTGCTATCATTTCAGCCAGTTCTTTAATCGAAATTTCCCTTGATGAGCCAACATTTATAGGTTCAGCATCAGAATAATTTTCAGCCAAGTAACAAACGGCATCAGCCAGATCATTCACATGAAGAAAGTCTCTTTTAGGTTTGCCAGTTCCCCATATTTCTACATTTTTTTTTTTATATTTTTTAGCATTAGTAATTTTATTAATTAAAGCAGCTAACACATGAGAAGTTGTTAAATCAAAATTATCATTTGGTCCATATAAATTTGTTGGCATTACAGTAATAAAATCTTTATTATGTTCTTTAAATAAATAACTACATAATTTAAGACCAGCTATTTTTGCAATTGCATAACCTTCATTTGTTTTTTCTAAAGGTTTGCATAATAATGCCTCCTCTTTTATAGGCTGTTCAGACTCTTTAGGGTAAATACATGATGATCCTAAAAATATTAGTTTTTGTACATTATTTTCTGCTGCTGACTTTATGATGTTATTTTGGATCATTAAGTTTTGATACAAGAATTCAGTTTGGTTTAAACTATTTGTCAAAATGCCTCCTACTTTGGCGGCAGCTATAAAAATAACTTGGGGAGAGTTTTTTTTTAGCCAATTGAAAGTTTGACTTTGATTGGTTAAATCTAATTCATTTTTGTTTACAGTTAATACATTGAGTTTTCTATCTATAAGTGTTTTTACAATTGCTTTACCAACCATGCCATTATGACCTGCAACCCATATTTTTTTTTTTTTTAAACTAAAGTTGTAATCTCTAGACATAATTAATTAATTGACTCAATATCATTCTGTACCATTTCGGAAACCATGCTTTCTAATGAAATTTTAGGAACCCAATTTAGTTTCTCTTTAGCCTTTGAGGCATCTCCTTCTAGATAATCAACTTCAGTAGGTCTAAAATATCGCTTATCAATTTGCACTAATACTTTACCACTTTTATTATCTTTACCTAATTCATTAACACCTTTTCCTTCCCACTCTAAAGTAACACCTATTTCTTTGAAAGCTATTTCACAAAACTTTCTCACAGTAAAACTTTTTCCAGTAGCTAGCACAAAGTCTTCAGCTTGATAGTGTTGTAAAATTTTCCACATTCCAGCTACATAATCTTTAGCATGTCCCCAGTCTCTTTTAGCATCTAAATTACCTAGCCATAATTTTTCTTGCTTCCCTTTTAGAATAGATGCAACAGCTCTGGTAATTTTTCTTGTAACAAATGTTTCTCCTCTCATAGGACTTTCATGATTAAAAAGTATTCCATTACTAGCAAATAAACCATATGCCTCTCTGTAATTTATGGTTATCCAATAAGAAAAAAGTTTTGCAGCTGCATAGGGACTTCTTGGTTTAAAGATTGTTTTTTCATTTTGAGGTGGAGGAGACTGGCCAAACATTTCTGATGTTGATGCTTGATAAAACTTTACTTCTTTAATCATGTTAAGAGTTCTAATAGCTTCAAGAATTCTAAGGGTTCCTAAAGCATCAGAGTTTGCCGTATATTCAGGGGTTTCAAAACTCACTTGTACATGGCTTTGTGCTCCTAAATTATAAATTTCATCAGGCTTTACGCTCTGAATGATCCTAATTAAATTTGATGAGTCAGTTAAGTCTCCATAATGCATAAAAAAGTTAGGCTTTTTTTCATGTGGGTCTTCGTAAATGCTTTCTAACCTGCCAGTATTAAATGAAGAAGATCTCCTTTTTATACCATGTACTTCATAATTTTTTTCTAAAAGAAGCCTTGATAGATATGCTCCATCTTGTCCTGTTACACCTGTAATTAAAGCAATTTTTTTTGACAAAGGATCTTCCTATTTAATTATATACAAAATTTTAATTGGTTATATAATACTTTATCAAGAAAAAAAAATCTACTTTAGGTTAAATTGTATTATAAATATAACACCCTTTTTTCTAGTTTTTTTGCCGTTTTAGCTGTTTGGACAATTTTTGCAGCAATTCCCTATTTTAGATTAAATGGACCATATCCTCAGGTTGATACACAAATTATCTTTCTTAACTTTTTATGTGGTTTAATGTTTTTGTATTTCTCTGTTAGGGTTTTTTTAGGAAAATATAAACTAGAACTCTTATTTCACCCTTTGATTGGTATTTCTTTTTTACTAGCAATAATAAGCCTTGTATCAAGTTTTTTTAGTGGAAATTTAAATAATTCTTTTTCTGGTTCTCCACAAATAGGACAAGGGGCCTTTTGGTATCTAGATCTTACAATAATGTCTATAATATTTTCGCAGGTAACTAATCTAAAAAAAATAAGATATGTAATTTTCATAAACTTATTTTTAGTAACGGGTGTAGTGTCATTTTTTACATTTTTTCCTAATTGGCATGGAATACCAATTAGTTTTTACTATTTCACAGACTATTTATGCTTTTATGGAGTTTTGACTTTTATTGTATTAACTACTATTACAAAAAATTTTTATATTCATTTGCTAGGTTTTTTAATATTGGGTTTATATTTTTTATTTTTAGATAATAGAGCTGCTATTCTTTTTTTTATTACAACTACTCTAGCTGCTCTACTTTATTTTTCTTTTGAATTATTTAAAAAAAATAATCTAACAGTTAAAATTAAATCTATTTTATTTTCAGACGTCATGTTTGTATTTATTATAATTCTTATATCTTTTTTGATAGTTAGCAGTTCTATTTATTTCTGGTCTGATGATTACAGTTTACCCCTTCACTTAAAAGGTACTATTTTAGATGCACCAATAGTTAGAGGAAAAATTTTTGAGACCAGTTTATATAGCTTAAATAATGTAAAAGATTTTTTTATTGGAAATGGGTGGGGGTTGATAAGTGATTTACTTATAGAAAATATGAGCCCATGGCAATATGACGAATTAAGGCTAGGTTATAACTTACATTTTCATACTCATAATGAGATAGCGGAGCATCTAGTTTCAATCGGTTTAATTGGGGCTTTATTATTTATAGTTTATATGTATTACTTATTCAAATTTTCAGGAAAACTAAATTTTTCATCAAAACTGGCTTGGTTGCTTTTTTTTAAGATAAATTGTTTTTGGTTCATGTGGGTAGGGACATTCTCAGTTTTTGCTTTGGTTGTTAGCTGTTTTATTTTATACAATGAAAATTATTTTAATGTTAGAAAAAGTTATTTTAAATTTTTAACTAATCATTTATATAAAAAGTCAGTAATATCTTTATTAGCTTTTCTTTCAGGTTGTTTTGTTTTTTACGGATCATATTTAACCTATCAATCCACAAAAACAAATTCCTTATTAAATTACAAAGCTATTGTCCAATATTTAGATAGTAAAGAACATACTAGTGATCAAGAGTGTCTAAGTTTTTACAATGACTTTCAAAGAGGAGGAGTATTATTAGATAGATTTTTATCAGGATATTCATCTCATATCATTTCTTTAGATAAAAATAATTTAGATAATATTGACCTAAAATTGTTAGAGGAGCTAAAATGTAAAGCTAATCATTTAATTAAATCTAAAAACTTTACATCTTCTCTTTTAGTCACCGCTTTTCAGGCAGAAACTGATTTTTATTATAAATTTTCAGAAAATTCAGATTATAAAAGTTTAATTATTAATAATTATGAAAACTGGCTTTTTAAAGCTAATGTTTTATCAGATTTAATTCCTAAAAGAGGAGATCTTTTATTACCTTTTATCTCTTACGCTGTAAATAATGATAAGAGTACTGATGCTCTAAATATATGCAAAAAAAATATCAAGAGACTAGAATCATTTTGTTTCTTGATAAAAGCTAACCATATTTTAATAAGTGATGATTTAGACGAAAATAGACTGAAAAATAGTATTAACTTAATTAAAAAATCTATTGATAACGGTCTTTTTGATGAGTTAGTATACGGATTTTGGTTTCAACAGTGTGATTATAGAAAAATAGCTTTTTGTAATTATGGAAACAGAGGAGTGCCCTTATCACCTAATATTATATTCTTAATAGGAGATAAAGAAAAATTAGAATTAGAGAAGCTTGTTTCTAGCAGATAAAGGTCTAATTTCAGATATTGTTGCAAAATTACAACAAATGAAAAATAAGTAGAATATATTTAAATTAAGCATTTATTTATGTCGAATATTAAGTATAATTTTCTTGTTAAACAATTGTTTATTAATAAGGAGATTTTTATGAGAATTTTAACTAAGATCATGTTGCTGGGAGTGATGTTGACATCATTTTTGGCAATTAACATGAAAGCTTATGCCAATCCCGCGAATTCTAACGGCGATTATGGTTTCAGTTGTACTAATGAAGCATATGGTACACAGAATGGTGGTACATATATAACAGCTGGAAATGTGGCTGCTGGTGCTGTAGCTATTAATGACTATGGTGTTTATGTTGGCTTAGATTGTGTTTACTCAGGAGCAGGAAGGTCTAACAGTTCTGCAATCGTAGGCGGTGAAATTGCTAGATCTGCAGCTAATGCAGTAATTGGAGCTGTTTCACAAAGACTTTCTACTGCCATGAACATGAATAGCGATACAGCTGCTAACATGTCCTATACAACTAACGGAAATGGTATTGGAATGGCTGCAAACCACATCGTAGGTGGAATGAGTTTATGGACCCAATTTTCAAGTTCAAGCTTTGAAAATGACCAAACATATACTAATGTTCAAATAGACAGTAATCAATATGATGCGGACGCTTCTGCTATGACTGTTGGTTTAGACAAAAGATTTGGTAACTTTGTTGCTGGATTAGCATATACGAGTTTCGACTCTGAAGTTGATACTAAAGTTAATAGTGGAACTATTAAAACTGAAGGTGAAACTATAGGTATTTATGTTGGTTTAAATACTGGAGTGATTAATTTTACTGCTGGTGCTGGACAGGGTGAGTATGAAATTGATACTACTAGAAAAGATTTAGGTAGTTTACTTACCATCAAAGCTGATGATGTTACTGCAGATGTAACATATTATCATCTAGGTCTATCTGGTACATTAAATAGAGGTAGATTAAGTTTTACTCCTAGAGTTGCTTACAGAAACTTTGATTTAGATCTACCTGCATTTTCAGACATCGTGCCTGATGACAGTAATACCATGATAGATGTTGCTAATGGAGCATCAGCAACTGTAAGTGGTGCTGCCGCTGACGTCTCAGTAGCAGGGAAAACTTATAGCTCAGACATGACTGAAGCTGGTCTATCTATAGCACTAGCTGCTGGCAAGAAGTTAACTCCGTTTATTGATTTAGCATATGTTAAAGAAGATACTACGGCGGCTGCTTACCAGGCAGAATTATCTACAGATGGAGCAACTGATTTAAATGCTTCAGCTGCTGATGGCTATATTACTTATGGTGGTGGTTTCATACTAAATTTATCTAGTAAAGTTAACGGATATATTGATGTAAAAGAAACTACTAATAGAGAAGACTTTAGCGAAACTACAATATCCGGTAGTTTTAGACTGAAGTTCTAACTTTCTATATTAGATTAATTGCCTTCCCCTTGTTTATTAAAGGGGAAGGTTTTTTTTTACTCATTTGATTTAAACTTAGTTTTTTGTATAAGATATATTGTTGCTATAGGTATAACTAAAGTTATAACTATTATACTAATCAGCAATTCATCTAAGTCATTATAGTTCGCTTGAACCAAAACTTCTTTTGTATCGTCGTTTACCACTTCTCTACTTATAATAAAAATTTTATTTAAATAACTAGTGAATAGTTCCCTTGCAGATAAAGCTACATTTGTAAAAGAAGCAAATACGGCAAAAAACGTAGCCTTATATTTAGAAGGAGCGTTTTTAGCTATCCAGGCTAATAAAGGTATCATGGCAACTTGAGCAAGTGGTGACTCAACCGCAGTATTTAAAATTGCTATGAATTTAGCATCTACTATGCCATTTGTTACAATACTAGTATAGTTATGTAATCCATAGTACATGCATAGACTAGGTGTATATAAAATAGATGAGAATATACTTAGTACTATGAAGAGTTTAGCTAGAGGAGTATTCATCATAGCTTTTCTTAAAATTAGCATTCCAATCAAAGTAATTAAGGCAGAAGCTACTGATAATAAGGAAAAAAAACTTTGATTAAATCCAAGAATATCAATTTCGTACCAATTCAAACCTGCTCCTGGACTAGGCATAGCTCTGTATACAAAAATAATTATAGCGGTGCCAACAATAGTATGTTGATCTTCTTTTTTTAAGTCTTTTATCAAAAGACGCATTAAGATTCCTATTAATATTAATGAACATAATAGTATGATTTCTCTAGAGAAAAGAATATTTAAAGTACCTAAAAAAATTGTAAATACGACAAAGATGCAGCTTCCAATAAATATTTGGTAATCTAATTTAGTAGTATTAAATTTAATAGATCTTCTTTCATATTTATTTAATAAATTAAATAATATTATTCCAGAAACTGATATTATCGGAATTATCAATGCATAGAGATAAATTTTTCCATAAAGTAAATTTATATTCGGGTTATCTACGTTTACATCTTTAAATATAAATAGATTTATAAGACCTACTAAAAGAGAACCTAGTATAATAGCAAATCTTCCATATAACTGAACAATAGTATGTTCTTTTTTGATTTTCTCTTTTCTAATCTTTTCATTATTGTATTTAAAGTTTGGTTCTACAGCTTCAACAGTCATTGCATCTGCAACAACGTCTTGTAGAACATAACCTATAGGTGTAAGGATAGAACTAACAATAAACCAAACTTTAATATCTAGATAAACTAACATCAAGTTTTTATGAACTAAGATTCCATACATAATTAATAAGCTTATGGAGACAAGAAAAGCACCTAAGTATACGAAATATTGCTTAATGTTCCAGTATCTATCAATTAAAAACCCAATAGGCATTTTTAAGGCCCATGGTATACCGGCCCAGAAACCTATCGATGCGATGAATGCTGCAGAAAGGCTTAAAAAATCTTTAATAAAAAAAATACCGACAATACTTGTTAACCCAGATACTCCGGCTGAAGCATAAATTAGCAATGGTGGCAAATAAGCCAGTTTAAATATTGGCATTTTATTGTCTGTTATAAATATCTTTGTATCTTTTTATATCATCTTCCTCTAAATAATCACCTGTCTGAACCTCTATCATAATTAAATCTTTTCTAGACTTATTTTCTATTCTATGGATTTCGCCTTTCTTAATAAAGGTTGACTGGTTAGTATTCAATTTAAATTGTTTTTTTCCTTTAGTTATATTTGCTATTCCTTTTATCACAACCCAGTGCTCTGATCTTTTAAAGTGTTTTTGCAACGAAATTTTTTGACCTGGTAATATATGTAATTTTTTAACTTTATATCCTTCTCCTTGATCTAAATTAGTAAAACTTCCCCAAGGTCTATTTAATTCTGCTTCATTTATTATATCTTTATTTTTTTTTGTGTGTATTTTTTTAACAAGCTCTCTAATAATATTAGCATTTCCTTTTTTTGATACCAAGGTGACATCTTTAGTACTAATTATATTTAAATTTTTTACATCTTTTGTAATAAGAAATTTATGATTAGAAAATGTGAAGCAGTTTTGAGTATTAAAATTTTCTACGTTACCTATTGATTCTTTTATTTTATATATAGACTCAAAAGTACCTAAATCACTCCACATGATATCTAATTGGACTACTATTTTTTTAAATTTTTTTTCTAGTATGGCATAGTCAAAAGAAATTGAAGGAATTTGATTCCAGCTTTTTTTTCCTAGAAGTATAAATTCCATTTCTTTATATGAATGTTTATAGCTTTCACTTACTAATGTAAAAAGCTTTTTATGAAATTGGTTAAAAAGTGATTTTAAATAACTATTTTTAACCACTACAATACCAGAGTTCCATAAAGCTCCTAATTTTTGCAACGATATAGCTTTTGACTTTTTAGGCTTTTCTACAAAAGCAGTAACCTCGAAGCCATCTCTATATTTATAATTTTTTTTATATTTAATGTAACCATAATTTATATTAGGCTCTTTACTTTTTAAGCCAAGAACTACCAATTCATTATCTAATGCAATCTTATGAGCTTTTAATAAAGCATGAATAAATTTTTTATTATTCTGAATATAATGATCAGATGGAAGAAAACAAAGTATATCTTCATCTTTACAAAAAAAAGTTGATGTTGCAAAAGCTGCTGCAGTGTTTCTAGGGCTTTCTTCGAGTAAGACTTTATCATAGCTTGCGTTACAGTTTTTTATGCTTTTTAAAACATTAAATCTTTGATTTTTATTTGAAATTATAATAGGGTCTGTAAAGTTTTTATTATTAATTCTACTTAGGGTATCTTCAAATAAATTAGTTTTTTTATTAAAGATATCAAAGAATTGTTTTGGTTTACTTTCTGTGGATAAAGGCCATAGTCTAGTTCCAGAGCCACCTGATAGTATAATAGGCTTAATTTTCATTTTTAAGTGAATTATCCTTTAAATATCTTATAGTATTTAGTAGTTTCTGTTTGTCGGTAATTCCTCTGTAAGACATTTTAGTTCCAGGAGCCCATTCTTTGGGTTTTTCTAAAAAATAATATAAATTTACAATATTCCATTCTTTATCTATGTTTAGCAAAGTTTTGGAGTATTTATAATCTGAAAGATTGCCTATTTTTCTGTCAATAACTGTAGCTAAAGATGGACCTATTTTATTTTTTATAGGCATATTAAAATCATGACAAGATGCACAATTTTTATTTACAAAAGTTTTCCCTTTATCTAAATCTGCTTTTTCTAAAAGCTGATTTAATTCTAATTCTGTAAATACTTTTAATTCTGACTCTATATTTACTTTATCAAAATCTTTATTATTATCTTCTACATTCTCTATATTATAAGAAAGTTTAGTAGCTTTCTTATTATCTACATTGTAAAGTAACTCACTTAGAAAAGAAGCTAGCAAGTATACTAAGATCGCAGATAAAATTGCACAAAATATTTTATTTAACTCTGAAGACATATTTAATTCCTGTTATAAATTTTTTAATATATTATTATATTTAGATAAAGATTGAAATAAATTTATGAAGAATGATACGTTAATCGTTATACCTATTAGAATGGCATCATCGAGACTGCCTGGCAAGCCATTAATTGATATTAATGGAAAAACTATGGTTGCTCATGTTTGGGAAAAAGCAATATTGGCTAAATGTGGGGATGTTATTGTTGCTTGTTGTGACAAAGAAGCGAGAGATTATCTAAAAAAAAAAAATATGCCTTATGTGATGACAAAAAAAAAACTAAACAGTGGTACTGATAGAGTATATGATGCATTGAATGCTTTAGTAAAAAAGAATTTATATAAATATATTATTAATTTGCAAGGAGATGTTCCTAATATATCTCCAAAGATAATCAAGAAATTAGCTTTAATTATCAGACAAAAATCTGTGGCTATGGCTACCTTAGTCTCTAAAATTAAGGACACTAAGTTTATTTATGACAAAAATATTGTAAAAACAGCTATTACTAAACATTTAAAATTTAATAAAGCAATTTATTTTTCAAGGTCTCCTATACCCTACGGATCTAGGGAGTTTTTTGCACATATAGGTATATACGCTTATAAAATT
>MDTD01055555.1_pt1 | contig 19459 bp, 18 predicted proteins | sample 811221 | NCBI WGS metagenome assembly MDTD01 (sample SAMN05326646, study PRJNA326480) | marine metagenome | isolation source: seawater | place: Pacific Ocean: South West | collected 2011 | reverse complement strand
TTTTTTCTTACTTCATTAAATTAAAAAAATTAAAAAAAACAATTATTTTTGCAACTCACAATAGAGAGTTAGCAAAAAAAGCAGATTACAAGTTGAGTATTTCTGATTGTAATATAAAAAGGATTAATGACAAATGATAAAGTTTTTAATCATTTTAAAATTCATACACAATATTCAATTTGTAAAGGTGCTATAAAAATTGACGACCTAGCCGTTTACTGTAAAGAAAATAAAATTCCTAACATCGGTATCTGCGATAGTTTTAATTTATGCGGTGCGTTAGAATTTGCTGAAAAAATAAGTAAATCAGGTACTCATCCTATTATAGGAACTGAAATAAATTTTGTTATTGATGGTATTCTAGGAAAACTACCTCTATTTGCAACTTCAAAACAAGGTTATAAGTCTTTAATTGGATTGTCTTCAAAAAGTTATTTAGATACAGACGAAAAAACCGATCCTTTTTGCAAATTAACTGAGCTTGAAAATGTTAGTGCAGATCTTATTATTTTAAGCGGAAATCACCATGGACTATTTGGAAGATTATTTAAGTTGAATAAATTAAAACAAATAGAGGAAACTTTTAAAAAACTTAAAAATATATTTAAAAACAGGTTCTATTTAGAAATACAAAGACATAATGAAACAGATGAAAACAATTATGAAACATTTCTAATTGAGCAGTCAAGAAAATTAGAAATACCACTAATTGCATCTCAAGAAGTTTTTTATTTAGAAAAAGAAATGTACGAAGCTCATGATGCACTTACCTGTATAGGAGAAAAAACATTTGTTGATGATAAATCGAGAGTAAAATTAAGTGATCAACATTTCATTAAAGACAACAATGACCTTAAAAAATTATTTAGCGACATACCCGAAGCTTTAGAAAATAATTATAATTTTCCTTTTAGATTTAGTTTTAAACCAAAAAAATCTAATCCCATTCTGCCTTCAATTCAAACAGACAAAAGCACAACAGTGAGTAATGAATTACTCAGTCAGGCTACAGTGGGTTTAAAAAATAGATTAAATAATTTCATTTTAAAAAAGAATAAATCTCTCAAAAACGACGAACTTACTAAAATTTATAAAGATAGACTGGACCACGAATTAAACATAATTAATTCAATGAATTATGCAGGTTATTTTTTAATTGTCTCAGACTATATCAGGTGGTCTAAAAAGAATAGTATTCCTGTTGGACCCGGTAGAGGTTCTGGCGCTGGATCATTAGTTGCTTATTGTTTGGATATAACTGATATTGATCCGATAGAATTTGACTTAATATTTGAACGTTTCTTAAATCCTGATCGTATTTCTATGCCTGATTTTGATATAGATTTTTGTGAAGAAAAAAGAAACTTAGTCTTTGAGTACTTAAAATCAAAATATAAGAACGGTGTAGCTCATATCATAACTTTTGGTAAGCTAAAAGCAAGAATGGCCCTCAGAGATGTTGGGCGGGTTTTAGGACTTCAGTATGGTCACGTTGACAGAATAAGTAAAATGATTCCATTTGATCCATCGAGGCCATTATCCCTTCAAGAGTCCATTGATAGAGAACCAAGATTTAAAGAAGAGATAAGAAATAATACAAAAGTAAAAAAATTAATCGAACTTTCTTTAAAGCTAGAGGGCCTTAATAGAAATATGGCAACACACGCAGCTGGAGTAGTTATAGCAGGTGAAAATTTATCTGAAGAGGTACCACTTTATAAAGATAAATCTTCAAATTTAATTCTTCCCTCTACACAATTTGATATGCATTCATCTGAAAACGCTGGTTTAGTAAAGTTTGATATATTAGGTCTAACTGCATTAACAGTAATAGACAGAACAGTCAAAATGTTAAAATCAAAAAATATAAAATTAGATATAAGTAAAATTGATTTAAAAGATCCAAATGTTTTTAAGCTTTTGTCTACAGGTGAGACTACTGGACTTTTTCAATTAGAGAGTACTGGCGTTAGAGATACTCTTCGTCAAATGAAACCAAATAAATTTGACGACATAGTCGCGTTAGTAGCATTATATAGACCAGGTCCTATGAGTAATATTCCAACGTACAACGACTGTAAGAATGGTTTAAAAAAACCAGATTATATTCATGAAACTTTGGAGACGATTTTAAAGCCTACATATGGGATTATCATCTATCAAGAACAAGTTATGCAAATCGCTCAAACTCTAGCAGGGTTTACAGCAGGAGAAGCTGATATTTTAAGAAGAGCAATGGGAAAAAAGAAAAGGGCTGAGTTAGAGAGACAAAAAGAAAAATTTATTAATGGCGCAGTAAAAAATGGAATAAAAAAAGATGTAGCTAATTATGTATTTACCAAGATCGAACCATTTGCTGATTACGGTTTTAATAAAAGTCATGCAGTAGCATATGCAATGATCGCTTTTCAAACAGCCTATTTAAAAACTTATCACAAAGAAGAATTTATTGCAGCTTCAATGTCAACTACTCTAACCAACACTGGCAAACTAAGAGAATATGTTGAGGAACTTAAAAGATTAGGTGTTGAAGTTATAAGACCATCGATAAATTACTGCTACGGAGATTTTAAAGCGGATAAAAATAAAATATACTATGGTTTAGGAGCAATTAAAAGTGTGGGATTTGAGGCAATTTCAAATATTATTAAGGAAAGAGAAAAAAAAGGAAAGTTTAAATCACTTACAGATTTTATAAATCGAGTAGACCCCAAGGACGCTAATAAACTGCAATTAGAGGGACTTGTAAAAGCTGGTGCATTTGATGAATTAGAAAAAAATAGAAAGAAGTTATTTGAGTCGATACCTAAAATTATACAAACAATTAAAAGTAAATATGAGGAAAGAATAGGTAGACAATCCAGCCTTTTCGAAGAGGTAGGAAATCAAGATAATAATGGTTTTGAATTCGACACAACTGGTTTTTGGTCAAAAAAAGAACTTCTCGCAGAAGAATTTAAATCATTGGGTTTTTATATTTCAGATCATCCATTAAATGAATATAAAGAATTTTTTAGTGAACTAGATATCGATACGTATAAAGACTTTGTTGAAAACAATAAATCAGAAGCTGTAGTCGCTGGAACTATAATGTCAATTCAAGAGAAAAAGAGTTCGAAAGGAACTCCATTTGCAATAATAAAATTTAGCGACAATAAAAGCGAATTTGAATTATTCTTATTTTCTGATTTATTGATCAATAACAGAGATAAATTAAAAGAATCCAATTCTTTTGTTCTCACTCTTCAGAAAGACAAAAATTCATCGGAAAATAATTTGAGAAGAGTAAATATAAGAAAAATTGTAGATTTATCAGAACTGGTAAATAAAACTTATGAAAAGGTCTCCATTGAATTAGATGATAATGAAAAATTAAAAGAGTTGAGCCAATTATTAGAAAAAGAGGGTGAAACTAAAATTAATATAATTTTAAATAATAATAATAAAAAATACGCCTTTGAACTTGAAAAAAGTAGAAAATTCGATTTTGCTACTTTCAGCATCATTAAAGACAAGCAATATGTTAAAAAAATAAGCTTTTAGAAGCTTGATTTGTCTTTTTTTTAGTTATAAGAAAGCGTAATTTCGCACACAGCGTTAAGGATTGAAATCCTACCGGTCTCGAAAGAGAATAGCTGTGGTGGATTAACCGGGAAAAAATATGAATATACCTGAAGTAAACATTAAACAACTTTTAGAGGCAGGAGTGCATCTTGGTCACAAGACCTTGAGATGGAACCCAAGAATGAAAGATTTCATTTTTGGAGAAAAAAATTCAATACATATTATTGATTTAACACAAACGGTTGTATTTTTTAAAAATGCTTTAACTGAAATTCATAAGTGTATATCAAGTGGAGGTAAAATTTTATTAGTTTCCACTAAAAAACAAGCCTCAGAACAGATAAGTACTCTTGCAAATGAGACAAACCAATTTTACGTTAATTATAGATGGCTTGGGGGCATGTTAACAAATTGGAACACCATCCAAAATTCAATAAAAAGAATGAAAATGCTTGATGAAAGACTATCGAAAGATGACACTGGTTTTACAAAAAAAGAAATTCTCAAATTGGGAAAAGAGCGAGATAAATTAAAAAGATCACTTGGTGGAATTGCAGAGATGAAAAAATTACCACAAATGATTTTTATTATCGACACAAATATAGAATCCATTGCTGTTAATGAAGCACTAAAACTAAACATTCCCATTGTGGCTATCTTGGATACAAATTCTGATCCCACAAATATTCAGTTTCCAATTCCAGGTAATGATGATGCCAGAAGATCAATAAACCTCTATTGTGATTTATTGAAGAATACTATTTTGAATGCTTCAAAACTTATCGAAGATAAATCTAAAGAAGTAGAAAAAACGAAGTCTCAAAATACGAAAAAAATATCTCCTAAAACTGAAAAGAAAAAAGAGTCTAAATAAAACCAAATTTTATGTCTAGCAAAGATTTTCTTGAAAACGTAAAGAAACTAAGAGAACTTACTGGTGTAGGTTTTAAAGATTGTAAACTAGCAATAGATGAAACCGGAGGAGACTTAGAAAAATCAGTAGAATTTTTAAGAAAAAAAGGTATCGCGAAGGCATCAAACAAAATGAGCAGAACAGCATCTGAAGGGCTTTGTTTGTTAAACGAAAAAAATGGTCAAGTATCATTGATAGAAATTAATAGCGAAACAGATTTCGTAGCAAAAAATAAAGAATTTATTTCGTTCTGTAAGGAAATTTCACTTTTGAATTTTGAACAAAAATCTGATTTGTCAAAACTTAATAAAGAAAAAATGAAAAATGGATCAACTGTTGAAAATAGTTTAATTGATTTAATAGCTAAAATTGGAGAAAAAATAACTATAAGAAGAGCAATTTTTTTCGACAATAAAGATGGATCAAATTTTTTTTACGTACACAGCTCGGTCGAACCAAATATAGGAAAAATAATTTCAATAGTAAAAATTTCAGGAAATGCTAATGCAGATATAGGTAAAAAAATCTCAATGCATATTTCTGCATCCTCACCTATATCACTCGATAAAGAAAATCTAAGTAAAGAAATAATTGATAAAGAAACAGAAATTATAAAAGCCGAATTATCAAATTCAGGAAAAAAAGCTGATCTCGTAGATAAAATTGCTAAGGGTAAAATTAATAAGTTTATTTCTGATAATACTTTGATTAATCAAATATGGATTATGGATCCCAAAAAGAAAGTATCAGATATTTTAAAAGAAAATGGAATTAAAATTGTAGATTTTGTAAGATATAAAGTAGGGGAGGGAGTTTAACAAATGAGCTCTGAATTTAACGATAAAGATTACTCTTTAAAAATGCAAAAAACCTTAACGTCTTTGAAAAAAGACCTATCGTCTTTAAGGACCGGAAGAGCAAATTCATCAATGCTAGACATGATTAAAGTTGATGTATACGGGCAACTGATGCCAATAAATCAATTAGGGAGCATAAGTGTTCCTGAAGCTAGATTGATAACAATTCAAATTTGGGATCAAGCAAATGTTAACTTGGTAGACTCAGCTATAAAAAAATCTGATTTAGGTATCAATCCGCAAATAGATGGTTCCTTACTAAGACTTAGGATACCTGATTTAACAGAGGAACGAAGAAAAGATCTTATAAAAGTTCTTAAAAATATTGGTGAAAAAAATAAAGTATCAATAAGAAATATAAGAAGAGATGCTAATGAGGAATTAAAAAAAAAATTAAAAGATAAGAAAATAAGTGAAGATGAGAATAAAACTTTTGAAAAAAATATTCAAAAACTGACAGATGACAATGTTTCACTTATCGATAAGATTTTATCTGATAAAGAAAAAGAAATTCTTCAATTATGAATAAGCTTAATCACATTGCCTTTATTATGGATGGTAATGGCAGGTGGGGCAAAAAGAAAAAAAAAAGAAGAAATTACGGACATCTGAAAGGCGTAGATACTGTTGAAAAAGTAGTCAAAGCCTCATTAAAACTCAAGATACCAATCGTCACTTTTTATGTTTTTTCTACAGAAAATTGGCAAAGACCTAAAGGTGAAATCGATTTTTTATTTAAATTAATTGGTTCGTATTTTAAAAAGGAAATTAAGAATGTTATAAAAAATGGTATTAAAGTGAATATTTTAGGAAAGACGTCTTCTTTTTCTCAATCATTAAAAAAAATTCTTAACGAAACAATAAAAAAAACTAAAAACAATAAAAAATTAATAGTTAATTTGGCGCTTAACTATGGTTCAAAGAATGAAATTAAAAACGCCTTTTTAAAATTAAAAAAGAAAAGTTCAAAAATCACTGAGTATGAAATAGGAAAGAATTTATATACTGCCAAACAACCAGATCCAGATATTTTGATAAGAACAGGTGGGCAAAAACGTTTAAGCAATTTTATGTTGTGGCAACTTGCTTATTCAGAACTTTACTTTCTTAATAAATTATGGCCTGATTTTAATGCAAATGATTTAAAAAAAATTATTAAAGATTATCGTTCAATTAAAAGGAACTTTGGAAAAGTATGACAAATTTTCAAAAAAGATTTTTAAGTTCATTACTACTTGTTCCTATAGCACTTTTTTTTATAATTAAAGGAACATATTTTTTTATATTTTTTATATTAATTTGTTTTTTAGTTGCCTCATACGAATGGTTTTTTATGAGTAAAAATAAAAAATATAATCTACCTGGTTTTGCCTTTATTATTTTTTCTTTTTTTACAGCTTACTCTCTAAGGACCGAAGGTAGCCAGGAATTAGAAATCTTTTTACTCATCCTAATAACATGCATATCCACAGATATAGGCGGATATATATTTGGTAAAGTTTTTAAAGGTCCTAAATTAACAAAAATTAGTCCAAACAAAACATATGCTGGAATGTTTGGTAGCTTTTTTTTATCGGTAATTTCAGCAAGTATATATTTTAATAACTTAAGTTTATTTTCAAAATCATATAATGATGGTGAAATAGGATTGCAAATAATGATTATAGTTTTATTTATATCACTTGCTAGTCAAATTGGAGATTTAACAATTTCATTCTTTAAAAGAAAATCAAAAATTAAAAATACAGGCAAAATTATTCCAGGTCATGGTGGTTTATTAGATAGAATTGATGGCATGATTTTTGCTTTTCCAGCAGCATATTTAATATTTAAAATTTTATAAAAATGAAAAAAAAAATCGCAATTTTAGGATCAACAGGAACTATTGGAAATACTACTCTTAAAATAATAAGCAAAACTAATAAATTTAAAGTCGTTTTACTTTTAGCAAATATAAATGTTACTAAAATTTTAAAACAAATAAAAGACTTCAAGCCCAAAATAGTTGTAGTTATGAATGAACAAAGTTATTTAAAGATTAAAAAAAAAGTTAGAAATAAAAAAACAATTGTCTTAAATGATTTTCAAAACCTTAATAAATATTTAAAGAAAATTGATATTACCGTTTCAGCAATACCTGGTATCGCAGGTTTGAGACCAACAATTCATTTTACGAAGTTAAGTAAAAAGATTCTGGTTGCAAATAAAGAATCAGTCGTGTGCGGTTGGGATATAATTAAGAACATTGCAAAAAAATTCAAAACAGAGATTGTACCAGTTGACTCAGAACACTTTTCCATAAAAGAGCTTAGTAAAAATTATTCTAATGAAGATATAGAGAAAATTTATATCACAGCCTCTGGGGGTCCATTTTTGAAATTAAAAAAAAATGATTTTAAAAAAATCAAACCAAAAGCAGCTTTAAATCATCCTAAGTGGAAAATGGGATCTAAAATTTCAATAGACTCAGCAACGTTAATGAATAAAGTTTTAGAACTCATTGAAGCTTTGAGATTATTTCCTTATGAATTTGATAAATATGAGATTGTTATACACCCCCAGTCCCTCGTTCATGCTATTGTAAAATTTAATAATGGTATTACTAAACTTTTGTATCATGAGCCAGACATGTCTATTCCAATTCTAAATGCTTTATTTAACTTTAAAATAAATGTTAAGGAAAAAAAATTATTAAAAAGAAAAAAACAGAGTATTGAAAATCTTCAGTTTTTTAAAGTAGATAAAAAAAGATTCCCAGCAATGCATTTAATAAACAAAAAAAATATGTCTAAATCCGCTCCTATCATTATAAATGCGGCCAATGAAATATTTGTTGATCAATTTTTGAAGTCAAAAATAAGTTTTAACTCAATTTACTCATATTTGTCTCTTGTTTTAAAAGACAAAAACTATATAAAATACGCCAATATGAAATCCAACGACATAGACAAAGTTTTGAAAATTGACAAATGGGCAAGAAATGTTTCAATGCATATTATAAATAAAGCAAAGTGATAAAATGTTTAAATATTTAACAGTCTTTTTATTTTTAATTTACTCAATTTCTTTCGCAGAGATAATTAAAAAGATTGAAGTTTCAGGAAACAAACGTGTAAGTGCAGAAACTATTAAAGTTTATGGTGAGGTTTCAGAGAATCAAGATTTTTCTAAATTTGATTTTGATAAAGTTTTAAAGAATCTTTATTCGACTAATTTTTTTGAAGATATAAAATTAGATTTTCAAAATGGAATTTTAAGTATTTTAGTTAAAGAATATCCCGTTATAAATTCTATTACTATTCAAGGGGAAGAGAAAAAAAAAGTTAGAGAAAGTGTTCTTGAAAGGCTTCAATCAAAAGAAAAAGGTTCTTATATTAAAAATATACTCAATGAAGATATAGAAATAATCAAAAAACTTTACTCTTCAATTGGTCATAATTTTGCAATTGTTGATGCAAAAATTGAAAAATTTTCTGAAGGTCGAGTGAACCTTGTGTTTAATGTTGACAAAGGTGAAATGACCAGTATCACAAAAATATTTTTTATTGGTGATAAAAAAGTAAAAGATAAAAGATTAAGAGATATAATTGTTTCCGAGGAAGATAAGTTTTGGAAAATTCTTTCGAAAAACACAAGTTTAAATTATAATAATATAGAATTAGATAAAAGATTGTTAACTAATTATTATAAATCAATAGGTTATTACGATGTCCAAGTGGTTTCGAGTAATGCAGAAATAAATAAAAACAACGAAACAATTTTAACCTATAACATTAATGCAGGAAAAAGATATAAAGTAAATAAGATCACGACGAATGTAAGTGATGTTTTTGATAAAAAAATCTTTATACCACTAGAAGAAAGTTATCAGAAAATTATAGGAAAGTATTATTCTCCATTTAAAATTAAAAAATTACTAGCAGAATTAGATTTATTAATTGCAGACGCAAATCTTCAGTTTGTTGAGCATAACGTTAAAGAAACAATAGATGAAAATACAATTGCAATTCAAATCAATATATATGAAGGCAATAAGCAATTAGTTGAAAAAATTAATATTAAGGGGAATACCGTTACAAATGAAGCAGTTATAAGATCAGAACTTTTATTAGACGAGGGTGACCCTTTTAATTTTTTGAATCTAGATAAATCTATAGCAAGATTAAAATCAAGAAATATATTTGGTGAAGTAAAAAAAGAAGTAATAGATGGATCAAATAAAAATCAAAAAATAATTGATATCACTGTCGAAGAAAAACCAACAGGCGAAATTAGTGCTGGTGCTGGTATAGGAACATCTGGTGGATCCTTCGCATTTAACATTTCTGAAAATAATTGGATGGGTAAAGGAGTAAGAGTTTCTACAAACTTAGAGGTGGACGCAACTTCATTAAAAGGAGAGTTAGACGTTAGACATCCAAATTATAATTATACAGGCAATGATTTAAATTATTACATAAGTAGTGCCTCAAATGATAAACCTGATTCTGGTTACGAAAATAGTATTTACAGTACTGGCATAGGGGTTTCTTTTGAGCAATTTAAAGATATTTATTTGTCACCTTCTTTAAGTCTTACTCATGATGATTTAAAAGTTGAAGACAAAGCTTCAAGCTCAATGAAAAAACAAGAGGGTACATTCACTGACCTTTCTTTTGATTATGGTATTAAATTGGATAATCGAGACCGAGCATTTATGCCAACAGAAGGCTATATAACTAGTTTTAATCAAACACTCCCACTTTATGCAGATACTCCATTTATAAAGAATGCTTTCGCTTACAGGGTATATAACTCTTTTTCACCTAATGTTATTGGAGCTTTTAAATTTTACACTGCAGCAATAAATGGTTTGGACGATGAGGATGTAAGATTAAGTAAAAGAATAAATTTACCAGGAAGCTTTTTAAGAGGATTTAAAGCAGGAAAAGTAGGTCCAAAAGATAACGATGATTATGTCGGAGGAAATTATGCAATGGCAGCAAATTTTGAAGCAGCTTTACCAAATTTTCTACCAGAGGGCACTAGAACAGATGTAAGTTTGTTTATGGATCTTGGAAATGTTTGGGGCGTAGATTACGATGATAATGTAGGTGACTCTAATACAATAAGAGCTGCAACTGGATTAAATACTAGTTGGATATCTCCAGTTGGTCCTCTGTCCTTTGTTTTTGCTAAAAATTTACGAGCCGCAAGCTCTGATACCACTGAAGGTTTTAATTTTAGATTAGGAACAACTTTCTAAAAATGTTTAAAAAAATTTTAATATTTTCTTTTATTTTAGCATCACTTTCATTTGCAACCGCGAATGCAGATAATTCAACATATTTTATAGATTTTAAAAAAGTATTAAACGAGAGTAAGGCAGGTGCTGAAGCTCAAAAAATATTAAAGAAAAAACTTGAGACTGAGTCAAAAAAATTTGAAAAACAAGAAGCAGAATTAAGAAAACAAGAACAAGAAATAATATCTCAAAAAAAATTAATTACAAATGAGGAATTTAAAAAAAAAGTTGAAGCTTTAAGAAAAAAAGTTGCAGATTTAAGAAAAAAGAAACAAGAAACTTTTAAGAATATCGGAAAAACAAGAAGTGACGCAAAGAAAAAATTATTAAATGCAGTTAAGCCAATAATGAGAAAGTATATGGAAGAAAATAATATAAAAATAGTTCTTGATAAAGGAGCTGTTCTTTTAGGTGACTCTAAACTAGAAATTACCTCTCAAATTATTGATATTTTAAATAAGGAATTAAAGTCACTTAACATCAACTAATTCTAATGTCCAAAAATATTTTTTTTGAGAAAAGCAAACCAATATTGCTTAGTGAGGTCTTCAAAACATCACAGTTCAAAGAGGATTTGAAAATAAATGATATAAGATCTTTAAAAAATGCAACTAATCAAGATATGACTTTCTTTGACTCTATTTCTTATAAAGATGAGGTCAAAACTACGAAAGCATGTTGTTGTTTAACTATTGAAAAGCTTAAAGTTCACTTACCAAAAACTTGTATGCCTATAGTGGTCAAAAATGTTCTTTTTGATTTAGCTAAGATTACAAAAAAACTTTACCCAAAGGCAGATTTAGATTATCTCGATTCATCGTTATCTAAACCAGATAAATCAAAATTTAACAATGTAAAATTTGGTAATAATGTTTTAATTGGAAATGACTGTCAAATAGGAGAAAATACTACAATTGGTGATAATACAATTATTGAACATGATGTTTCAATTGGTAAAAATTGTGTTATTGGATCACAAATTGTGATTAGAAATTCATTAATTGGAAATGAGGTAGTTATACAAGATGGATGTAAAATTGGATTAAAAGGTTTTGGTTTTATTCCTCTAAAAGATAAAAATATTAGAATGCCACATATTGGAAAAGTAATATTAAAAGACAATGTTGAACTTGGATCAAACTGCACAATCGATCGAGGGTCAATTGATGATACTATAATTGGTAAAAATACTTTTTTAGACAATCAAGTTCATATGGCGCATAACGTTAAAATTGGGGATAATTGTATGATTGCCGGTCAAGTAGGTTTTGCTGGGAGTTCAACTATTGGTAATAATGTTTCTATTGGTGGTCAGGCGGGAATTTCTGGCCATTTAAAAATTGGAAATAATGTTAAGATTGGAGGAGGAAGCGGAGTAGTAAAAAATATAGAAGATGGTAGCATTGTTATGGGATATCCAGCAGTTCCCTTAAAAAAATTTATTAAGGATACAAAAAAGTATGACTGATACAATAGATAGAAAAAAAATAGAAAGTTTGTTACCGCACAGAGCACCAATGCTTTTAATTGACAAGCTTATAAATATTGTTCCTTTAAAATCAGCTACGGCTATTATGAATGTTAAAAAGGATGCCTTTTATGTTCAAGGTCATTTTCCAGGTCAACCGGTAATGCCCGGGGTCTTAATAGTAGAGGCTTTTGGTCAAGCGGCAGCAGCTTTAACGGCTCATGGAATCGATCCAAAGGAATATGCAAATAAGTTGGTTTACTTGATGAGTGTAGAAAAAGCTAGATTTAGAAGTCCAGTGATCCCAGATTGTGAGCTTCATTTGGAAATTGAGGCAGTTCGCTCTCACGGAAGAGTTTGGAAATACAAAGGTATAGCTAAAGTTGATGGAAAAAAAATGGCTGACGCTGAGTGGTCAGCAACTATTGTAGATAGGAAAAATGATTCATAATTCAAGTGTAATAGATAAAGACGCTAAAATTTCAGATAGTGTAAAGATAGGCCCGTTTTGCTATATCGGTCCAAATGTACAGCTTGAGGAAAATGTTGATTTAATCTCAAACATACATATTGAAGGAAATACAAAAATTGGAAAAGGAACTAAAATATATCCTTTTGCAAGTATTGGTACGTCACCACAAGATTTAAAATTTAAAGGTGAGCAAAATAGTTTAGAAATAGGTGAGAATAATACAATAAGAGAATACGTCACAATTAATCCAGGAACTGCAGGAGGTGGAAGCAAAACTATAATTGGGAATAATTGTTTATTTATGATTTCCTCCCATATAGCTCATGATTGTAAAATTGGAAATAATGTTGTGATAGCAAATAATGTTCCCTTGGGAGGTCATGTCACGATAGAAGACTCTGTCGTGATTGGTGGTAACTCAGCTGTTCAACAATTTACAAGAATTGGTAGATTAGCAATGATTGGTGGAATGACGGGGGTCCTTAAGGATGTAATACCTTTCGGCCTATCCTTCGGAAACAGAAATTATCTTCAAGGAATAAACTTAATTGGCTTACGAAGAAAAAAATATGAAAATAAAAAGATAATAGAACTAGATACCGCATATAAAAAAATTTTTTCCTCTAATAATCTTTTAGAAAATTTAAGTAAAATAAATGGTGAATACAAAGAAAATGAACTAGTGAAAGAGGTTGTAAACTTTATTGAAAAAGATAAAAAAAGACCTATTTGCACTCCAATGTCAAAATAATGATTGGTTTAATATTTGGAGAAACCGACTTTCCAAAAAAAATTCTCAAAAAAATTAAAAAAAGAAAATCAAAATATTTAATTATAGATCTAACAAAGCAAAAAGTTTTTAAAAATGAAAAAAATTCTTATAAAGTATCAATAGGTCAGTTTGGAAAAATTATAAAAATATTAAAAGAAAATAAATGCCAAAAAATTCTTTTTGCTGGAAAAGTAAAAAGACCAAATTTCTCAAAATTAAAATTAGACTTTAAAGGCATTTATTATATTCCAAGAATTTTAAGAGCTTTTAAATTAGGAGATGCAGCTGCTCTTAAAGAAATCATAAAAATTTTTGAAAAAGAAAAAATTAAAATAGTCAGTTCACTTTTTTTTAATCCAGAGCTTTCTTTGAAAAAAGGGGTTTACACTCGTATTAAACCGAATAAAAAAGATAAATTAGATATTACTAAAGCTTCAAAGGTATTAGAGAAATTAAGTAACTATTCTTATAGTCAAGGAGTGGTCATAAGAAATCTCAAAATCTTGGCTGTCGAAGGCAAAGATGGTACTCAAAAAATGCTTCAAAAATGTAAAAATATCAAATTCTCAAATAATGGTGTGCTTGCTAAATTTCCCAAAAAAAAACAAGATTTAAGAATTGATCTTCCTACAGTGGGTTTTGAAACCTTTAAACAAAGTAAGCAAGCTGGTTTAAAAGGTATATTATTAAAAAGCAAACAAAATGTTTTTTTAGAAAAAGAAAAATGTATAAAATTTGCAAATAAAAATAAGATGTTTATTTTAGTTAAATGAAAAAATTTATAATCCTTTTATTTTTTTTAACATTTTCAAAGCTTAATGCTCTTGATTTTAAGTTAGAAAAAATAATAGATGGTTTAGACAAGCCGTGGAGTCTTTCATTTATTGATGAAGAAAATATTATATTAACTGAAAAATCAGGAAAATTATCAACTTTAAATTTGACAAATAAAAAACTTTCAGAAGTAAGTCATAATTTAGCAATTTTTGAAGATGGGCAGGGGGGTTTGTTAGATGTTCTTTATAATGATGGGCAAATTTATGTTTCATACTCTGAAAATAGAGGTAATTGGAAAACGAGCACCTCAGTTGCTAAAGGAAAATTTGATCAAAGTGAGATTAAATTTAAAAACATATTTAGAGCTGAGCCTCCAATAGCCTCAGGTTATCATTTTGGTTCGAGACTGGTTATAAAAGAAAAACATCTTTACGTAACTGTAGGTGAGAGAGGCAAGGGAATGATAGCTCAAGACCCTACTAAACATCCAGGAAGTGTTGTGAGAGTAAATCTTGACGGTTCAATTCCCTCGAACAATCCTAAATTCACAAATAAAAAAAATTGGTTACCTGAAATATTTCAGATAGGCGTGAGGAACCCGCAGGGAATGAATTTATCACCATTCGATAAAAAAATTTATTTAACAAATCACGGTGCAAAAGGAGGAGATTGGTTTGGCACAGCCAAAATAGGAGAAAACTACGGATGGAAAATTTTAGGATGGGGTGGAACAAATTATACAGGCACTAAAATTGGACCTAAATGGAAACCAGGGTTTACCAAAGCAATTAAATACTGGGTTCCCTCAATTGCTGTAAGTGCATTGGTTATTTACCAGGGGGAGGAGTTTAAAGAGTGGGATGGAAATGCTTTAATAACATCTCTTAAAGATCAGTCACTAAGAAGAATTCAATTCAAAGAAAATAAATTTAAAAATGAAGAAATTATTTTTCAAGGAAATATTGGCAGGATAAGAGATATAAAGATACATAGCAAAACAGGGGAATTATATTTACTTTCTGATAGGGGCGAAGTTTGGAGAATGTTTAAATGAAAAAAATATTTATTTTAACAGGAGAACCGTCTGGTGATAAGTTAGCTTCAAAAGTTATTTCTCAGCTAATGAAAACAAGATCAGATATTGATTATTTATGTGTGGGTGGCGAACATTTAAAATCTTTAAAAATAAAATCAATATACAATCTAGAAGAAGTAACATACCTTGGTTTTACAAAAGTAATTTTAAATATTTTTAAAATTAAAAGAAAAATAAATGAAACAGTAAAAGAAATTATCAAATTTAAACCTGATATACTTTTTTCAGTTGATAGTCCTGATTTTACATTACGTGTTGCAAAAGAAGTAAAAAAAAAATATCCTAGCGTAAAAACCATTCATTTTGTAGCCCCCCAAGTTTGGGTTTGGAGAGAAAATAGAGTAAAAAAATTAAAATTATTTTTAGATCATATTTTACTACTGTTTAGTTTTGAAAAAAAATTTTTTGATAAAGAAAATGTAAGTTCAGAGTTTGTAGGTCATCCACTTTTAGAGGATAAAGTGAATGGAAAAATTGATATTAATCAAATTTTCAAAAAGAACAAAGCAATAATATCGGTATTTGCAGGAAGCCGATTATCAGAAGTAAAAGTTTTAATGCCTATTTTGTTGGACTTTATAAAATTAATGAATCAAAAATATAGTGATTTAATTTATGTTTTTCACACCACAAAAGATTTAAGTAACACGTTAAAAGGAAGTATTTTATCTAGTGAACTTAAAAACTGTGAAATTATCGCTGATGAAAAAATCAAAAATCACGTTCTCCGAAAATCAGTTTTTGCAGTTTCAAAGTCCGGAACAGTTTCTCTTGAAATATGCAATGCAAAGATACCGTCAATTATTATTTACAAAATGGGTTTGCTTAACTTTTTAATAGTTAAAAGTTTGGTTAAAACAAAATTTGCTAATATTTTGAATTTTGCTGCAAACGAGGAAATAATACCAGAACTTTTGCAGTCAGATTGCAATTCTAAAAATATTTTTAAAGTTGTTGATGAATTTTTAGAAAATCCAAAAAAAATAAAAGACCAAATTAGAAAAGTTGATTTAATTTTGAGTAAGTTTAAAACAACAAAATCTTCCTCAGAATTGGCCTGTTCTTCTATAAACAGGTTTTTAACATGATAATATATTCTCATAATGATTGTTTACTTAAAGAAAATGGATCAAATCATCCTGAAAGAAAAGAAAGACTGGAAACAATTCTAGACTCAATTAAAAGTATAAAAGAATTTGATATCAACTTTAAAGATGCACCTATCGCTCAATTGGATATAATTTCTTTAGTACACCCAAAAAAATATATCGAAAACATTTTTTCTAATATTCCAAAAAAAGGTTTAGTAGGTGTTGAGCAGGAACCTTATGCAGATACTGTTCTTTGTCCTAATAGTAAAAAAGCGATTTTAAGAGCATGCGGCGCTGGAATAGCAGCTGCGGATGATTTAATAAAAGACAATAAAAGAATTTTTTGTGCAGTGAGGCCTCCCGGTCACCATGCGGAAACGACCCGGGCAAATGGATTTTGTTTTTTAAATAATGTCGCTATAACTGCTAGATATTTGCAAAAAAAATATAAAGTCAATAAATTGGCTATTATAGATTTTGATGTACATCACGGTAATGGCACACAAGAGATTTTTTATAAAGATAAAACAGTTGCTTATGGTTCATTACATGAGTTTCCATTATTTCCAGGAACAGGTGCTGAAAATGAAACAGGAGCTGGCAACATTTTTAACGCTACTTTAAAATCAGGAACAAAAAGTAAAGAATTTTTGAATATATTTGAAAAAAAAGTACTTGCTCCAATAGAAAAGTTTAAACCAGAGGTGATTCTAATTTCAGCTGGTTTTGATGCTCACAAAAGAGACCCATTGGCACATATTGAATTGAATTCAGAAGATTTTAGAGAAATAACAAAAAAAATAGTAGATTTATCAAAAGTTCATTCAGAAGGCCGAATAATTTCTTTTCTTGAGGGAGGATACGATTTAATCGCTTTATCTGAAAGCATTAGAGAACACTTACTTGGCTTAAAATAAATAGAAAAATTAAGTATAATTAAAGAATTCACGCTATTGTATCCACAATCTTTAAAAACATAAATATATACAGAAGAATTTTGTAGATACCATTAATGACTTAAAATATAGTGATTCTATGGAAGCTATTATTGCAATAGTAATAGGTTTAGTAGTTGTGAATAATCCAGGTATTCTTTCAACTCAACCTGAAGATAGTAAACAAGAGGAAAATAAAGTAGAGGTCGTTGTTGAAAAAACTCCAGAACCCGAGCCTATTGTAGTTGAACCAAAACCTGAAGAACCCGTTCAAGAAGAACCAAAACCTGAAGAACCCGTTCAAGAAGAACCAAAACCTGAGGAACCCGTTCAAGAAGAGTTAAAACCTGAGGAACCCGTTCAAGAAGAGTTAAAACCTGAGGAACCCGTTCAAGAAGAAGCTAAACCTGAAGAACCCGTTCAAGAAGAGTTAAAACCTGAGGAACCCGTTCAAGAAGAAGCTAAACCTGAAGATCCAATTATAGAAACTACAGAGGAGAAAACGCAAGAATTAGAAACAAGTCAGAAAACTGAAAGCGGTATAACTAGCAACATTTTATATATCATTGGTATTATACTAGCTATAGTTGGTGGATCATTTTTTTTAATCAAGAAAATATTTAAAGATAGAAGAGGGTCGATAACACCGCAAAATATAATTAGTGAAACTGCTAGAAGAGAGGCAAGAGAAAGATTTGCATCAAAACAACCTGAGCCAGATCTACAGGAAAATAAAAATGAAACTAAAAGTGATGAATTAATTCAAGGAAACGAAGTTAAAGAAGAGCCTAATCAAGTCGAAGAGAAGACAGATGAATCACCTCAAGAAGAAACACCAACAGAAACTACTGAAGAAGAGCCGCAACCAGGTAATAATGATCAATCATCTAATAATGAAGATGAAAATAACAATAAATAATTAATTAAAATTTTTTTCCACCTTCTAAATAAGCGCATTTTTCACAAGTTTTTTCTATTTCAGGTGGCTCATCAAGATTTAAAACATCTTTCATTTCGATTAATTTTTTTTCAATCCATGTTGTATCTACACGGTATGGAACTAGCGTAGTATTGAAATCTATTTTGTTGTCAAACTTATCATTTGTTTTTTCTCCATTACAAACATAAAAAAATGCTCTGTCTGAAACTTTAAAATTCATTTTTCTCAAGATATGAACATAAATATCCATTTGTAATTTATAACTTAGATGCCACTCTGCATCGAGATAAGAAGAAATTGTTACAGGATAGGATGAAGATTGAGCTTTATAATCTACTACAACTAATTCTTTTTTGTTCAAATCAAACCAAAGATCATCAATGCCTCCGTGAATGATTAGATTAGTTTTCTCATCTAAATATGAAATTCCACCTTTTAATGAATTCCTCCATACATCTAAATCTTTATGTTGATAAGGTACAAAGTTTAAATTATTTTTAACCATAATTGGGTGAGGTTTTTGCTCTTTTCTATATAAATCAAATTCTTTTTTTAACAGTTCGTCTACAGCAACGTTTAAAGCCCATCCAGGCATAGAAGGTTCTTTTAACCCTTTTACACGATCTAAATAAAAACACCTTTTACAACTAAGAAAATTGAAAAATTTAGACCTGCTTATTTTAAAAGGAGTATTTGATTTTTTATCATAAATAGATGCTTTTCTAATCCTGAAAGATACAGCGTCTTTCATTTAAATTTGCTTAAGTCTTTTAACAACTTCGGCTTTATCTAATGATAAAATTACATCGTAAAGACCAGGACCAAATCTTGAACCCACTAACGCTATTCTTAGAGGCTGTCCTACACCTTTAAAATTAGTTTTGTGTTTATCAATAAGAGATTTAATTAGAGGCTCCAAAGCTTCTCTTGTCAGAGATGAAAGTTTTTCATATTCCTCAATAAAGTCGTTGATTACTTTTTTAGATAAATCATCAATAAGTTTTTTATCATCTGTACCAATTTCAATTTTGTCATTTATAATATACTGGGCGTTATTCCAAATATCTTCCAGAGTTTTTGCTTTGTTTTTTAAAAAACTCATGGATTTTAAAAGAATATTCTCTTTCGTTGGTTCAACAGGCTTTTTGTATTTCGATACGTAATCTTTGAAGAACTTAAATAAATCTTTCTCACCCATTGTTTTTATGTATGTTTCATTTATTGAGTAAATTCTATTCATATCCAATTTTGAAGGAGATTTACCAACACCACTCAAATCAAATAAATCAA
>MDTD01108801.1_pt1 | contig 19461 bp, 17 predicted proteins | sample 811221 | NCBI WGS metagenome assembly MDTD01 (sample SAMN05326646, study PRJNA326480) | marine metagenome | isolation source: seawater | place: Pacific Ocean: South West | collected 2011 | reverse complement strand
AGGGCTTTACATTTTTTGTAATTATTTTGATAAGTTACAGAATCAGAAACACTTTGGTAAGTTAACACACATGTTATGACTGCTAATAAACCAGCAGCATAACCTAAAATCATTGAAATTTTATTACTTAAAACACCGAAACTAAATAGCAAGTTTAAAACTGCTGCAATTAACATCATTATAGCAGCATATAAAAATGATTTATCTTGGCTTTCAGTGTAATAAGTTTTTATCATAAAAAATGATACGATTAAAAATATTACAGGAACTGAAAGTTTCTTTATAAAAACCCCTAAATTTGACATAGTTTACTTAATTAAGATTTAAACAAAACTACAATTTTTCAATTAAATTTAATAATACTTGTTAATTAAAATTATTTACTGATTTATGATTTTAAATAATAAGTACCTCGATAGCTTTGAAAGCATTATTAAAAGACATTTCAAACACACATTTACTGCTCAACAAAGAGACCTAATTCTAGACCTAGAAAAATTTATATTTAGTTTAAACAATAAAGGTTTATATATTATTTCTGGTTATGCTGGTACCGGAAAATCGTCCTTAATAGGCGCCATTGTTAAAAGTCTTGAAGAAATTGATTACAATACTTGTCTTTTAGCCCCAACAGGTAGAGCAACAAAAGTTCTTGCTGAATTTTCAAATAAAAAATCTTCAACAATACACAGAAAAATATACCACCATACAAAAAACAAAAATGGATCTTTCTCAACCAAACTTTCTGTCAACAAAAGTCGAAATACTCTTTTTATAATTGATGAAAGCTCAATGATTCCTGATCGATCGAATAGCAGTATAGGTCTAAATCTTCTTGATGATTTGATTTCATATATATATTCTGGTAAAAATTGCAAGCTTATATTTATCGGAGACATTGGGCAATTACCACCAGTTGGAAGTTTATTTTCACCCGCTTTGAGTCTGGAATATTTAAAAAAGAATTATCCATCTATTGATATCAATATCTTTCAATTAAATAAAGTCGTTAGGCAAAAAGAAAAATCTGGAATTATTGTAAATGCAACAAATATAAGATTATCAAATCAAATGAATTTTCTTGAATTAGATGAATTTAATGATGTTGAATATGTTGAGGGTAGAGAACTGCAAGAAACATTAGAGGAATCGTATAACAATACTGGCATAAGTGAAACTATAATAATTACACGCTCAAACAAAAGAGCAAATGAATATAACAATCAAATAAGAAGTAGGTTATTATGGAGAGAGGAATCTATTGAAAAAGGAGACATCATAATGGTCACAAAAAACAATTACTTCTGGGCTGAGAAAGGTGAATTATTAGCAAATGGAGAAATGTTTGAGGTAATAAAAATAATGAAGGAAGAGTTTATTTATGATATGGACTTTATCAACATCAGAATAAGAGGTGTAAACAATAAAGAAGAAAAAGACTTATTAATATTTAAAGAATTACTTCAAAATGATTCACCGAATTTAAGTTGGGAGACCCTCAGTAATTTATACCAAGAAATAGCAAAAGACTTTGATTACATTAGTAATAAAAAAGATTTAAAATCATCTGTTCTTTCAAACAAATACTATAATGCATTACAAGTCAAGTTTTCATATGCAGTCACTTGTCACAAAGCACAAGGAGGTCAATGGAACAATGTATTTATTGATTTAGGGTATATTTCAAAAGATAGGATTAACAAAGAATTTATGAGATGGCTTTACACTGCCATTACAAGAGCAAAAAAAAAGGTTTTTTTAATCAACTTCCCCAATTATTTACTCAAAAAATGAAAACCTACAGAATTGCATTTTTGGTCTAAGTAAAGGATTCCATGAAAATCCTTTTATAAATTTCTCTTTAGATTTTATTTTATTCATCGGATAAAATATCCCATCAGGCTTTTCAAGATAGCTAATTCCAATAATAGCTCCACTATCAATATCAATTCGAATATCACTTGAAAATAAACGGTTCATGCCCATTCTTTTGGTTACTATAGATGAATCTGTTTTATTTTCTTCTTCGGGATAGAATATGGTCCAAGCATTTCCATACACATATGCATTTTTAAGTGTATCATCAATAAATATTGCCATGATGTTTTTTCCTGAAATTTGATTGTAACAATCATCATTTCCAAGTGCCATTATAATTGTTGAATTGTTTTTAATTAATACACTATCAACTATAGAATCTTTATAAAACACCTTCATTTCCTCTCCTTTCATCTCTGTTTTATCAGACCATACAATTGGTTGTTGAAATAAATTTAAAACATTAGAGTCCAAAACCATACTATCACAAATCGCTTCAATATTTTTTATTTTAAATGATACATTATCATAAGCTTTTGCTCTCTGAAAATCATTAATTGAATCTTCAAAATTAATAATGGTGTCAGATTGAATAATTAAGGTATCTAATTTTTCAATTTTTCTTAAACATACATTACCTGCAAGTTTGGTCTGTCCATCTTTTTGATTATTAAATGCTTTATTAGAATTACTAAAGAAACCTTTGAGAGTGTCTAGTATAATTACATTTCCATATGCCTCTGAAAGGCTGTCTTTCAGAGTGTAATGTATGGTATCTCCTATGATAGTTTTTGAACCTTGAATGACATTTGCACTATCAATCAGCATTCCTTCTTCATTTTTAATATTATACCAACCTTTGTTGCAATTCATTAAAGTACTGTCATAAAATATTTTAGTGGAACCAAAAAAATAAGCAGTTTGTTGAGCATATGAGAATTGTAAAGTATCAGATAGCATTTTCAAATTTTTCTTTTGATAATCAACATCGCCTTTAAAAAAGAAGTTTTTACTATTTGGATAAATATATCCTTGACGACTATTAATCACCTCATAAGTAGTAATCCCCTCTACTCTACCTGAATTTGTATAATAAGCACACTTTTTATTAAAATCATAATCCATACTAGTTGAAGTGATTTTATATTCAAAATCTCGAATCCGAACATTTCCTCTCAATCTAGCAAGCCTTGTAATGCTGCTGTAAAACATTGAATCACAATAAACATTTATTTCTTTATTGTAAATAAAATGTACATTTCCGAAAGCTTTAAGCCATTTTTTTTCTTTATTATAATGTGCTGAATCGCAATAAAATGGATTGCCTTCGTAAAGGAAACGAACATTTCCTGTAAGCCTATGAATCTGATCTTTTTTGTTATAACTTAACTTATCTGAACCCGGCAAAAGTTCTAAAATGTCATTTTGAGCTAATATTAACGAAGCATTAAGTAGAAAACAAAAAGAAAGGAATTCAATTCTATAAAATGAAATTTTAAACAATTTTATCGTATTAATGTCTGCGTTCTGTCAGGACCAACTGAAACTATCTTAATGGGAACTTGCAATTGTTGTTCCAAAAATTGAACATATTGTTTAAGATTATCAGATACATCATCATATGACGATAATTGTGTTAAATCCTGCTCCCATCCTTTTAAATCTTTATAAATAGGTTCAATTTCTTTTTTAGCAATTGAAAAAGGAAATATATCTGTTATTTCACCATCAATTTTATAGTGAGTACAGACACGGATGGTATCAAAAATACTTAAAACGTCAGCCTTCATCATACAAAGTTCGGTGACACCATTAATCATTATAGCATACTTTAATTGGGGTAGATCTAACCAACCACATCTACGAGATCTCCCTGTGGTTGATCCAAACTCACGCCCTTCCACTCTCATCTGCTCTCCAATGTCATCATCTAGTTCAGTTGGAAAAGGACCACTTCCAACCCTTGTGCAATAAGCTTTAAATATTCCAATTACTTTATTTATTTTATTTGGAGGAACTCCTAAACCAGTACAAGTACCAGCTGTGACAGTATTAGAGGACGTTACAAATGGATAGGTTCCAAAATCAATATCAAGCATTGTTCCTTGTGCACCTTCTGCCAAAACACCTAAATTTTTATTTAGAACATCATTTAAATAATATTCGCTATCTACTACCGTATATTTTCTTAAAAATTCAACACTTTCAAACCATACTTTTTCAGTTTCATTAAGAGTATATTCGAAATCAGAATAGTTCTCTAAAATTCTTTCATGTTTTTTAACTAACAAATGATATTTATCTTCAAAGTCTAATTCGTGAATATCTCCAAATCTTAAGCCATTTCGTCCTGTTTTATCCATGTATGTTGGCCCTATACCTTTTAAAGTTGAGCCAATTTTATTTTTACCTTTAGACAATTCAGATGCTTTATCGATAAGCCTATGAGAAGGTAATATTAAATGAGCTTTTTTAGAAAAAATTAATCGATCAATCACAGGCACACCAACTGCTTCTAACTTAAGTATCTCATCTCTTAAAATAACAGGGTCTATTACAACACCATTTCCGATAATATTATATGCTCCATCTCTAAAAATACCAGAAGGTATTGTATGAAGAACAAACTTCTTGTTATCAAACTCCAAAGTATGGCCAGCATTTGGACCTCCTTGAAAACGACCAATATATTTATATTTAGGTGTCAAAACATCTACAATTTTTCCTTTACCTTCATCTCCCCATTGGAGTCCTAATAAAACATCTACCTTCATAATTAATTTGAATACTGATTTATTGCATCCTCTAATGACTGATGTACAGAGAATATATCGTTTAATCTTGTAATTTCTATTATTTTATTAATGCCGCTATTTGGGTTGAGTAAAAAAACATCCCCATTATTAATCCTTGATTTTGTTAAAAGTTTAATAAGAACAGAAATTCCAGTTGAATTCATATGAGTTAATTCAGATAAATCAACAATTATTTTCCATTTTTTTAGCGAATCAAAACTCTCTATTAGAGAGGACAAATCTGAATCTGTAAGAATTTTGCCAGTTAAAGTGATAATGGTAATATCAGATTTATACTCAATATTAAATTCTAAACTCATTTACTTCTTTTTTTTCCATAAAAATACAATGAATGATGCTGAATCTCAACATCAAACAAATCTTCAATTGTAGATTTTATTTGTTGAATCCTTGGATCACAAAATTCAATTACCTCTCCTGTATCAGTACACAATAAATGATCGTGTTGTTTAGATCCATGAGACTTCTCAAATTGAGATAAATTATTTCCAAATTGGTGTTTTCTAATTAGGTTACAAGCCATTAATAAATCAATCGTATTATAAAGAGTTGCTCTTGATACACGATAATTGTGGTTTTTCATTTTAACATACAAGGTTTCAACATCAAAATGACCATCATAATCATATATCTCAGAAAGAATTGCATATCTTTCAGGAGTTTTACGATGACCATTCTGCTCCAAATAAGCAGAAAAAATAGTCTTAACAGTATCTTTTAGTTCTTCTGACACAATAAAAAAGTAAACAACAAATGTAATTATAATATCAATTACAATAGACCTAAAATCCTTAGAAGGTAACTTTATTTATAAAAACAAGTAAATAATCAATGAAATATATAAAAAGTTAATTAAAAATGGTTTAATAATAATCTTTTATATACGAAAGCAAACTAAACTTCGATTTATTCGTCTATATATATATACAAAACTCTTCATTGATCATGCGACAACTAAAAATAGCCAAACAAGTAACAAATAGGGAAACAGCCTCACTAGATAAATATCTTCAAGAAATAGGTAGAGTTGATTTAATAACAGCTGATGAAGAGGTTGAACTAGCAAAAAAAATTAGAGATGGAGACACGATAGCACTTGAAAGGCTTACTAAAGCAAATCTTAGATTTGTTGTGTCTGTATCAAAGCAATATCAGAACCAAGGATTGTCTCTTCCTGATTTAATTAATGAAGGTAATTTAGGCCTTATTAAAGCCGCAAAAAGATTTGATGAAACAAGAGGTTTTAAATTCATTTCATATGCTGTATGGTGGATAAGACAATCTATTTTACAGGCCTTAGCTGAACAAGCTAGAATTGTTAGACTTCCACTTAATAAAATTGGATCTATAAGCAAAATAAACAGGGCATTTTCCGAATTAGAACAAAAATTTGAAAGACCACCATCAACAAGTGAATTAGCAGAGTTTCTAGACTGTTCCCTTCAAGAGGTAAAGCAAGCATTATCTAGCAATGGTAGACACATGTCAATGGATGCTCCATTGATTTCAAATGATGAATCATCGTCGAGTATGTACGAGATTTTAGAGGGTGATGATCTCCCAAGCCCAGAAATAAAATTAATCAATGAAAGCCTCAGAAAAGATATAGAGAGATCTTTAAATATTTTATCGCAAAGAGAAAGCGATGTGCTTAAATTGTTCTACGGATTAGGCGGGTGTAAATCTCATTCTTTAGACGAAATTGGTATTCAATTTGAACTTACGAGAGAAAGAGTAAGGCAAATTCGTGAAAAAGCTATTAGAAGGCTTAAAAACTCGTCTAAAAATAAAATGCTAAGGCATTACTTAGGATAGTTAATTTATTTCTCTATGAAATCAAACCCTATTTATCAAAACTATTAATAATATTAGGATTGATATTTTGTAAATCCCTAATAAATTCTATTGGGTTATTATGAGTAAACACTACCTCGTCAAGCTTATTTTAAGTAATTTCTCCATTATATTAAAAGATGCACAACTAGTGCGGAATATTAATTAATTAATACTGATACTTTTTTTATATCCTTGATACAAAAGGTTTATATCTAAAGAAGCCACATTAAATATACAATCTCTCTCATTATCAGTAGTATAAGTTGTATTATAATACATATTTAAAATAAAGACATAAATAATTAACAAGTTCATAATTATTTCAATTATCTCATAGTTTAAATAATTTATTCTGATGTCAAACAAAAATGGAGTAAAAAATAATACAAAAACCGTGATCAATATTGAATATGATACTTTTGAATAATAAATCAATTGAATCGAATTTAAAAAATGTAAATAAAAAAAGCTGCACATGTGCAGCTTTTTTTTGACGGTTAATTAAGCTTAATACTTAATAAACTTGGTAGTTTCTGATTTGTAACTTGTTTGAAGTTGTATAATGTAAGTTCCTTTCGGCAAATCATTTGAAGGTAAATCAATTAAATGATTTCCAACATTCAAATTTTGCATATCAACACTTTTAACTAATTGACCATTAAAACTGTAGATATTAACTTTAACAGAGGAATTTTTGACAAGTGAATATTTTAAAGTTGATAACCCTTTAGAGGGATTAGGGTAAACAAGCAAGTTGAGACCTAAATCTTGCTCAATTGAACTTTGATCTTCAACACCTAAATATGCATCAGAACTCCAAATTCCTCTACCAAACGTACCGACATAAATCTCACCCATTCTTGTGTTTCCTTCGGCAAATGTTCTCCATGATTGTCTCACCTCAAATACTGGCGTTCCCTCAAACCCAGCAGAAGAGTTATCCCAAGATGAGCCACCATTTTCAGAAACCCAAACTCCGTTTGACGTTCCGACAACAATTACATCAGCGTCGTCACGGTCGATAATACCATCATAACATGCTACACTTGGAGAAGTGATGGATGATAAAGCCGTAAAGGTTGGTGAAGCTGAAGTAGCATTAGCAGACCTTCTATTGGTTCCATTAAAACCAGAGAATAAGATTATATCGTCTGCGTTATTAGGATTGACAGCAATACCTTCGTAACCTGAATTGTTTATTTTTGTTGCCGTAGTTGCAGTTGGTGTTGATCCTGCTTGATCAAAAGATACTTTAGTTAAGAAGTCTGGATCACTTGTGTAAACACTACCTAGGCCATCTATTCTCCATATTCCAGAACCTGCACTCACATAACAGTGATTTAAGTCTCTAGAAAATTCAATATCAACACTTGAAAATCCATTACCACCAATATTTTTAGCTACTCGAACCCAATTAGGATTAGAAACAGCAAATCTTGTTGCGTTTCTAGTTCCCCAAAGTTCACCTCCATTGGCATTAATGTAAACTAAAAACCATGATTGGTAAGGATCTTGAACTGTTAATGTATCCCATGCAACATTAAATATTGCTGTATCAGTACCCATTTCTACGGTTTCACCAGTAGCAGTATTTATTCCATAGTTTAGACCATTACTCGTTAAAGAAGGGTCATAGTATAAGGTGTCATCAAAGTGTAAATCAACAGGAGTTGTGTAAGCCATGGAATCGCCAGAAGCTTGACTTGCAATCATAATAACATCTCCAGCTGAATAATTTGAGGTAGGGATGAAAGTAACAGAATCTTCTGAATTTAAGTCATAATTTTCTGCTAAAACAAACTCAGTATGAAAAGGATGGAAACTACTACCATCTGTTCCTGGAGGATCATAAGTTCCAGGTAATTGAGGATCAAAAGAAGTAAATGTTTGACCTCCGTCTCCAGATCTATTGATTGTAGTGTAATAAACAGAGGAGAACATTACATTGGGATTGAAGAATGAGATTTCACATTCAAAACCGTCTCCTCCTCCTACTTCTCTAAATTCTTTGTATGTAGAAAGAGAATGATCATTATATAATGTTCCATTGTCTTGGGTGCCTCCCATTACACTTCCTCTTCTATCGAATGCAATTCCATAAAATTGGGTTACATTGTAGCCTCTATTTGATGGGTACCAATTGAGTCCATAATCATTTGTAACCCCAACACCTCCATCATTTCCAACATACAACCTATCATTAGGGTCCCATTCCATCTCGTGATTGTCAGCATGAACGTATATTGAAGAAGATGGGTTAACAAACCATTGACTCAATTTTTCAAATCCTCCTGAAGGTGGGTTGTTAACTGTTTGTGTCCATTTCCATATATCAATACCACCAATAACAATTTCTTCTGGGTTATTAGGCATAACTGATAAGATACTATTGTAAGTTCCTTGGTTTCTATATATATCAAATTCATTTGGAGGTGCAGAAGCACCAACAAACTGAGTCCATGTACCACCGTTATCATGAGAAACATGCATGCTCAATAAATTTGAATTGGTTCTAACAGCATACAAAGAGTAATTTCCTGAATTATTAAGAGAAGGTGAAATCGCATATTCAATTCTAGCAGCACCTGTTGGAACCAAATTACTTGAAGCAGTACCAAACTTACCAGTAAATGTTGCACCGCCATCGGTTGAAACATAGGTTTTATTAGATCCAACACCAATTAATACTACCTGACCATCTTTTGAAATCTTCATGCTATTACAACCACCTGAAGCTCCAGTTGGAACATTCGTTACAGAAGCGTCATTCAATTTCCATTTTTTTAATCCACTTGAAGTTGCCAACCATGCGTGAGCATCTGCATCTGAACTCTCAATTTCAGTACAATTAGAAGTTCCAGGAATTTTTTCCCATGTTTGACCGGAATCTGTGGTATACCATACACCATTACCATTCCATCCCTCTTGATTAGAACCTGTAGCAACATAAAATGTTCCGTCAATAGTTTGAGTCATGCTAGAGATATATGGAGATGCACCAGCATCGATATATTCATCAACTCTATTCCAAGTGCTACCCTTATTGAGGGAAACAAATAAACCACCAGAAACACCACCAGCCCAAATTCTATTATTATCTGTTCTGTCTACCTGAATAGCCCTAGTTCTTCCACCAATATTATCGGGCCCTTGTTCAGTAAATGAAATGGTTTTGCTTTGAGGCATTAGACTGATTTGTTTTTGAATTTCATCTAAAACACTTTGAGTAACAGGTAGGCCAGTTGTAACATCTATATACCTGGCTCTCAGCCATGCTTGGGATTCATCGGAGGTTTGCTTTTCTAATGATTTAAAGTCTCTTTGAGAGTATTTAGTTTCATTATCGGTAAATAAAACTGTTGATAAGATATAACACAGGCTAAATCCGGTTAATAATGTTGAAGTGATAAATAGTATTTTCTTTTTCATAATTGTAGAAACAAATTAATTCTAAATGTGTTCGCCAAATTACGAAAATAAAACCAAATAAATAAGTTTTTTTTAGTAAAATCTGATTTATTTAAACGGATTGTATAATAAAAAAATTAAAGAGATGGTTTTAGCTAGAACAAATGCTTCTCAGCATGATATGATGATCTAACAAGAGGTCCGCTTTCTACAAATCTAAAACCCATCTCAAGACCTTTGACTTTGTAATAATCAAATTTCTCTGGAGAAATAAACTCATTAACAGGCAAATGCTTTAATGTTGGCTGAAGATATTGACCCAATGTCAAAATATCTGTTCCTACCGATCTAAGATCCTCCATTGACTCTATAACCTCTTGTTCCGTTTCACCGATTCCAAGCATAATTCCTGACTTTGTTTTCATTCCACCTTTTTTTAAACGAAACAAAACCTCTAAACTTCTGTCGTACTTGGCCTGAATTCTAACTTGCTTTGTCAATCTTCTAACAGTTTCAAGATTATGAGAAACAATTTCTGGTGCCACGTCAATAATTTTTTGAAGATTATCCCATTTACCTGCAAAATCAGGAATCAGGGTTTCCATAGTGGTATTGGGCGATTGCTTTCTAATTGCTCTCACAGTCATAACCCAAATAGAAGCTCCTCCGTCTTTTAAATCATCTCTATCAACTGAAGTAAGCACTGCATGTTTTACTTCCATCAACTTTACACTTTGAGCAACTTTTCCTGGCTCAAAAATATCAACATCATCTGGCCTACCAGTTTTAACAGCACAAAAACCGCAAGAACGAGTACAAACATTTCCTAAGATCATAAAAGTTGCAGTGCCCGCTCCCCAACATTCTCCCATGTTAGGACAGCTTCCACTTTCACAAATCGTATGAAGCTTGTGTTTATCAACTAGAGACCTGACTTTTTTAAAACTTTCTCCAGTAGGAAGTTTAACTCTAAGCCATTTTGGCTTTTTGCTCTTCTTATTACTTTGGATAACATCAGGTTTAGTTTCTACAATGGTTTTCATCATGCTTATAAAATACCAAATTGATAACAACTAAACAAAGATATATGTTTAATTAAGAATTAAGAAAGTAAAATAGGTTATTTTTAAACTCAAATAATTTTTATGAGAATAATATTTAACTTTTATATCGTTTTCTTGTTTTTATGTACTGATTTAATTGCTCAAAATAATCCAATAAAATCATTAAAAAGAAATTCTGACATTGCTCAAAAAAAAATACATAAGACATCATCCAAGAATAATCACTCCCCTGGTATGTATGTTAATCCTTTTATTGGAACCGGAGGTCATGGCCATACCTATCCAGGCGCATCTGCTCCTTTTGGAATGATTCAGCTCAGTCCAGATACCAGACACGATGGTTGGGATGGCTGCTCTGGATACCACTACAGCGATAGTATTATTTACGGATTTAGCCATACTCATCTGAGCGGAACAGGAGTTGCAGATTATTGCGATTTGCTCATTATTCCACAAACAGGAATTGCCAAAACAACCCCTTTGTACAAAAGCCCAAATGGATACGGAGCAGTATTCTCACATGATAAAGAAAGCGCAAGCCCAGGATTTTATGAGGTAATGCTTGGCGATGACATTCAAGTTAAATTAAGTACTAGCAAAAGAGCTGGATTTCATGAGTACAAATTCTTAAATAAAAATAAAAAGAAATATATATTAATCGATTTGGACCACCGCGATAAGGTTCTGTCATCCGAAATAGATATTATTGATAAACAAACTCTTCAAGGAAAAAGAATATCTGAATCTTGGGCAACAAATCAGCACTTTTACTTCTATTTATCTCTTTCCGAGCCATACTTTAATGCTAAAAAAATCGAAAAAAACGGGAAGAACAAATTACTACTAGAATTCCCAAAAGAAACCTCATTGGTTAAACTAAAAATTGGAATTTCTGCGGTGGATGAACAGGGAGCTAAACAAAACCTTGAAAGTGAAATACCACACTGGAAGATTGATAGAGTCAGAGCAAATACGGTTAAAGATTGGAATACAGAATTGAATAAAATCAAAATTGAAAGCACCAATAAAGAGCAACTCACTATTTTTTACACCGCACTTTACCATAGTTTTTTAGCTCCAAATATATTTTCGGACGTTGACCATCGATATAGGGGAAGAGATAATAAAATTCATGTTTTAGAAAATAAAAATGATAAAAATTATACTGTTTTTTCATTGTGGGATACCTATCGTGCTACCCACCCTCTTTTCACTATAGTGCAACAAGAAAAAACCAATGAGTTTATCAAAACTTTTTTAAGACAATATGAGCAAGGAGGAGACCTTCCTGTTTGGGAACTTGCAGGAAACGAAACTGAGTGCATGATTGGTTACCATAGCGTCTCTGTTATTTCAGATGCTTACACAAAAGGAATTAGAAATTATGATGCAATTGATTTATTAAATGCCATGATCGCAACATCTAAATTTGATGAGTATGGAAAAAAATCCTTTAGAAATGGATTTATAAGCTCTGATGAAGAATCGGAATCTGTATCCAAAACCTTAGAGTATGCTTATGATGATTTTTGCATTGCACAAATGGCAAAAAGTATATTGAATGAAAACTGTAAAAATGAAAACTCAGTTCCTACAGGAACTTCTGAAGAAGTAGTTCTAAATAATTTGCATCAAGAATATACAAAGTCAAGTTATCACTTTTGTAATTTATTTGACCCTCAAAGCAAATTCATGAGAGCCAGAAGAGGCGCGCAGTGGCACTCCCCATTTGATCCAACAGAGGTAAATTTTAATTATACCGAGGCAAACTCTTGGCAATACTCTTTATATGCTCCACATGCAGTAAATACTTTATGTGAAATGATTGGTGGAAAAGACAAATTTGAAAATTGGCTTGACAGTCTTTTTACAACGACACAAAAAGTATCTGGAAGACAGCAGGCAGATATAACTGGATTAATTGGCCAATATGCACATGGAAACGAACCCTCTCATCACATGGCATACCTTTATAATTATACCAATTCACCCAATAAATCGCAGTATTATGTTGATAAAATCTTAAAAAATTTATACCACAACAAACCAGATGGGCTTTCCGGAAATGAAGATTGTGGACAAATGTCTTCTTGGTATGTCCTAAGTAGTCTTGGAATTTATCAAATAGCCCCTGGAAACCCTGTTTATGAAATTGGTAGGCCATTATTTAATAAAGCAAGCGTGCATTTAGAAAATGGAAAAACCTTTAAATTTATTACCAAAAACAATCATAAAGATCATCCTTACATCCAATCTGCTTTTCTCAATGGAAAAGCATTGACTCATTTACAAATTAAGCATCAAGATATTGTAAATGGCGGAGAATTGTTAATAGAAATGGGTGAATCCCCCAATAAATCGTTTAAACCAAGCATTCAACAAAAATTATCAATAGACTTCACTCCAATTCCGTTTATAAGAACTGAAGACAGGGTTTTTGAAGATTCCTTAATAATAGAAATTGGGGTATTGAAAATGCAAAAAAATAAAAGTTGCGATATTGAGTATTCCGTTAACAATGAAAAATTTAAAGTCTACAAAAAGCCTTTTACAATAAAACAAACTAGCAACATTAAAATCCGAAGTGTTAAAAATTTAAGTAAAGAACTTAAAAATTATGAAAATGATTCTCTTTTGATTGGTCGAACAGTTGAAAGTGATTTTATAAAAAGAGACAAAAGCATTTCGCTAGAATTACATAGTGAATATTCTTCTCAATATACTGCCTCTGGAAAAGATGCTCTTATAGATAAGCTAGAGGGTGGGAACGATTTTAGAACTGGAGATTGGCAGGGTTACTATGGAAAAGATATTGAGGGGATCATCACATTTGAAAAACCCAAAACTATAGAAAAAATAAACTTTTCATTTTTTGTAGATCAACGTTCTTGGATTTTTAAACCTAAAGAAATAAAGGTTGAAATTTCAAATAATCCCAAATATTTTTACGCTCCAAAATCAATCACAATTGAAAACCCATTAGAAAGAGATGACAAACAAGAGAAAATTACTTTCTGTCTGCCATTTCGAAAAAAAGATGTGGAAAAAGTTCGATTTTTAATAAAAAATCCTGGATTATGTCCTGATTGGCATTTAGGTTCAGGAAACAAAAGTTGGATTTTTATAGATGAAATCAGCTTTGAATAGATCCCTTTCTATTGGATAAAATGATCATCGTCAAATTATATAAAAGTAAATAAATTGGAAACAACCAATAAACAATTGGATTACCAAAACATATTGAGATAGCAAGAAAAGAAGAAAACGCACCAAACACCCATGCTTTTGATTTTTCAAGACTAGGGAATTTAAATGCCTTTAGTAAAGTTGGAATCCCTAATAAAAAGTCTGCAGTAATTGCAAACAAAGTTGTGATTAGAGAATCTTTTGAAACTAAGTAAACGCCAATAGACAAAAAACCTAACAACAAAAACCACCAATCGGATTTAATTAAAGAAAAGTTATTTATGGAAATTGAAAATAAAGCAATGAATAAACAGCCAAAGGTAGATAGCAAAAGTCCCGTTTGACTCCAATCAAATCCATCGTTTATGATTTGTGAGAAAACTCCTACTCCCATTAAAATCGACCAACCAACCCAGGAAAGCACACTAGGCTTAACTTTAAAAGAAAAAATATTACATATGTAGATTAACTGAGCAATTGCAATCAAAAACCCCGAAAAAAAACCAATTAGAAGCTCTATGTCTATGAAGTCAAGAATTAGTTCAGCGATTCAATAATCATTGCCGAAGCTCCACCACCACCGTTACATATTCCAGCTCCACCAATTTTACCTTCATTTTGCTTTAAAACATTAATTAGCGTAACAATAATTCTTGATCCAGAATTTCCTAGAGGATGCCCCATGGATACGGCTCCACCGTTAACATCAACTTTTTCAGGGTCTAAGCCTAACAACTTTGTATTGGCAATTCCAACGACTGAAAAGGCCTGATTTAATTCCCAGAAATCAACATCAGAAGTTTCCATTCCAACTTTTTTGAGCGCAATTGGAACCGCCTTAGAAGGAGCTGTTGTAAACCATTCAGGCTCATGAGCAGCGTCTGCATAACTGATAATTTTAGCAATGGGCTTTAAACCATGCTTTTCAACAGCATCAGTAGATGCCAAAATCAATGCAGAAGCACCATCATTTAATGTAGATGCATTTGCTGCAGTAATAGTTCCTTCTTTATCAAAAGCAGGTCTTAAAGTTGGTATTTTTTCAAGTTTTACGTTTTTGTACTCCTCATCTTCAGAAATAATAATTGAATCTCCTCTTCTTTGAGGAACAGCAACAGGAACAACCTCATCATTAAATAGCCCTTTCTCCCATGCGGCTGCAGTTCTCTTATATGAAGTAATCGCAAAATTATCTTGATCCTCTCGAGTAATATTATGTTCTTTAGCACATAGCTCAGCACAATTACCCATTGGAACCTTATTGTAAACATCAAGAAGACCATCTTTTACAATTCCATCAAGTACATTGATATTTCCAAATTTTGTTGAATTTCTTCCAGGTGTATAATGAGGTGTTTGTGACATATTCTCCATTCCTCCTGTTACAACAACATCATTATCTCCACACAAAATGCTCTGCGCACCAAGCATAATTGATTTCATCCCAGAAGCACATACTTTATTTACCGTTGTACAAGGAACATTTTTTCCTATTCCTGCTTCAACAGCAGCTTGCCTTGCTGGTGCCTGTCCAACTCCAGCCTGCAAAACATTACCCATATAAACTTCGTCAACAAGATTAGCGTTAACATTTCCTTTCTCAAGGGCACCTTTTATTGCAAATGAACCAAGAGTTGTTGCAGAAACAGAGGATAAGCCACCTAAAAAAGAACCCATTGGAGTTCTAGCAGCTGAAATAATAAAAACTTCTTTTTTAGACATAACAAAATCAATTTAATTTGGTCAGCGAATATAAACATTCAAAATGAATCATTCTAGAATATTTTATAAACAAAATAATTTATTAATCGTAAATTTGCCATGTTTATGACAATTATTACACCTCTTTTTCTAAGTGATATTGCCGGTTCAGAAATTCTTTTGATTATGGTTTTTGTCCTCATTTTTTTTGGCTCTAAAAGTATTCCTAGTATTGCCAAATCATTAGGAAGAGCCATGAAGGAAGTAAAACATGCATCTGCAGAAGTTCAGAGTGAAATTAGAAAATCAGGAATTGACATTAAAAAAGATTTGAATTTAAAAGAAATTATTAAAGACGCAGAAGAAGAAATTTCACAACCACTTGATCAAGTGATGACGGATGTTGAAAATGCAGTTAATTATAACCCCGAAAAACAAACGTCTGAAAAATTAGATCATTCACAAACATCAAAAAAAGAAAATCATGGCTAAAGTTGGAATAATAATGGGAAGCACTTCTGATTTACCTATTATGAAAGATGCAAAAAAAATACTCGATGAATTAAACATTGAAAATGAAATGGAAATCGTTTCAGCTCATAGAACTCCAGAAAAGATGTTTGAATATGCAAAAAATGCAAAATCAAATGGCATCTCAGTTATCATAGCTGGAGCTGGAGGAGCAGCTCATTTACCTGGAATGACAGCATCTCTTACCTCCCTTCCCGTAATTGGAGTTCCTATTAAATCATCTAATTCAATTGATGGATGGGATAGTGTTTTATCAATTCTTCAAATGCCCAGTGGCATTCCTGTTGCGACAGTAGCTCTTAATGGTGCAAAAAATGCCGGGATTTTAGCCGCAAGAATCATTGGCGCTGTTAATAATGATGTCTATAAAACACTTGAAACACACAGAGAAACTTTAAAATCCAAAGTTCTTGATGCCAAAATATGATAAAGTGTCATGTTTAAAATAAAGGCATGAGATTTGCGTACATAAAATTCATGAAAAAGATTCTTTTAAGTATAATATTTACTTTCATTTTTTTAATTGTTTTTTCACAAAAATGTGATCAAGTATTATTAATTGGAAAAGTGATTGATACAAACAAAATTCAATCCTTTTACAACTTGATGATTGTAAACAAAACTAAAGGAAGAGGTACTTTTGGGCAACCAAGCGGACACTTTTCAGTATATGTAAATCCTGATGATCTAATTTCAATTTCTGTTAAAGGCTATCACATTATAAACTACAAGATTAGAAAAAACAAAAAATGTAGAAATGAAATAACATTTATTCTTGAACCAAAGATCCAAGAATTCACAGATGTTGTAATTAGACCATTAAAAAGCCTAAAACAAATTAAAGAAGAACGTGAATCACTTGCATTAAGAGAAACCAGATTGGTAACTGGTGCAAACATGCTACAAAGTCCAATATCAGCTTTATATCAAGCATTCTCAAAAAAGGAAAGAAATAAACGATGGATAGCTGAACAAGAATTTAAAGATGACAAAAGAAAAATTGTAAAGGAACTTTTAAGACTCTATGTTTCGTATGAAATAATCAATTTAAATGAAAATCAATTTAACAGATTTATAGCATTTTTAAATCTAAATGATGATTTTTTAAAAACATCAACCGAAATGGAATTGATCCTATTCATCAAAGACAAACACGAACATTTTAAAAAGTTAAATAATTAATATGAACATCTTTAATACAATATTTAATCTTGGTGTTTTATTTTCTGTTTACGGCTTCATATGGTTTTTTATCGAGCTTTTGATGAAATTTATTACAAGTAATAGAAAACAAAAAATTGGTGAGATTTATTTCTCTAAGGCAATTAAGTACATCTTTCTTGCTAATGTTACTTTTTTATTTGGTCTTGAAAACAATCAAATAAATTGGCAAAACCTCACTCTTTCGGGCTTGATTTTATTGCTTTATTTTATTGAAAAACTCCAAAAAAATGAAAAACAAGCTGTTCTTATGAGTCAATTTAGAGGATTAGTTAACTTAGGAAAGAATAAAGAATTTAACCGAAAAGCAGAAATCATTATCATCTCAATTTCAATAGCCTTCTATTCTACATTGATCTTCCTTCCAGGATTAGCAGAAAATCCAATATCTAAATGGTTTTATAATGAAATAATAAATATTGAAAACCTACCTCTTATTGGATTTATTTTCAAAGTAATCGGATTCTTCTTCCTGTTGGGTATTATCATTAAAATAACCAACAGCTTTGTCTATTTGTTGTCTAGAAATTTATATAAAAACAATAATTCTTTTAATCAAAACAATGATGATGAATTTGATGATTATGAAGAAATTAAATAATAAAATTAAGATAACAAAGTTTACACTATTTTTGTCATAAATATTTTAGATATGCCAGTTATTTCATCAAAGGCTTTAAGAATGCCAGCCTCACCAATAAGAAAATTGGTTCCATATGCTGAAGAAGCAAAAAAAAGAGGCGTAAATATTTATCATTTAAACATTGGCCAACCTGATATTGAAACACCAGAGGTTGCTCTTAATGCTATTAAAACCTTTGATGATAAGGTTATTGAATACAGTCACTCGGCTGGAAATGAAAGTTATCGTAATAGGCTTGCTTCTTATTATACAAAAGAAGGAATTGCTGTTTCTCAAGATGATATTTTAATCACAACCGGTGGGTCAGAAGCACTTGTTTTTGGCCTAATGTCGACTTGTAATCCTGGAGATGAAGTAATCATACCAGAACCATTTTATGCAAATTACAATGGTTTTGCAATTTCAGCTGGGCTAAAAGTTATTCCAGTAACCTCCGATATTAAAAACGGATTTGCATTACCACCAATTGAACAGATTGAGCAGAAAATAACTCCTAATACAAAAGCAATTATTATTTGCAACCCAGGGAACCCTACAGGATACTTATATTCTAAAGAAGAATTAGAGCAACTTGCATTAATTGTTCAACGAAATGACCTTTTTTTATTTGCTGATGAAGTTTACAGAGAGTTTTGTTATGATGGCGCCAAACCGTTTTCTGTAATGAACTTAACAGGACTCGATGAAAATGTAATCATGATTGACTCTGTATCTAAAAGATACTCGATGTGTGGTGCTAGAATTGGGGCTCTTGTTTCAAGAAACAATGACATCATGAATGCGGTTTTAAAATTTGGACAAGCAAGGTTATCTCCCCCAACAATTGATCAAATTGCGGCCGAAGCTGCTTTAAGTACACCTCAGTCTTATTTTGACAATGTAGTTAATGAATATGTTGAAAGACGAGATCTTTTAGTTAATGGATTAAATAAAATTGAAGGAGTATTTTGCCCAAAACCAAAAGGAGCATTCTATTGTGTAGCTGAGTTCCCAGTTGATAGTGCCGATCGATTTTGCCAATGGTTACTTGAAGAGTTTTCTTTTGAAGATCAAACGGTTATGATGGCTCCAGCAAGTGGATTTTATTCTAATGGAGTTCTTGGAAAAAAACAAGCTAGATTGGCATACGTTCTTAAAAAGGATTCATTAATAAAAGCCGTAAAATGTCTAGAGGAAGCTCTTAAGCTTTATCCAGGAAGAGATTTAAAAAACTAAACCTCCATTTGGATTCCATTTT
>MDTD01105040.1_pt1 | contig 19465 bp, 20 predicted proteins | sample 811221 | NCBI WGS metagenome assembly MDTD01 (sample SAMN05326646, study PRJNA326480) | marine metagenome | isolation source: seawater | place: Pacific Ocean: South West | collected 2011 | reverse complement strand
TCCTGTGAGAGATCCATAATGTCTTTCATTAAGTTCCCATGAGGTATTAAATTTGAGTTCTAAGTTATTTTCTTTAAGAATAGTTGTATGAGTCTTGATTGCTCTCTTCAAATAAGATGTAAAAGAAACATCAATATTTATGTTAAGGGTCTTTATTAATTGCCCTGATTTTTTTGCTTCGGCGATACCTTTATTTGACAAATCAACATCTACCCATCCAGTAAATCTATTTTCTGCATTCCATACACTTTGACCGTGTCTAGTTAAGATTAATTTACTCATTATAGTTAAATATCAGAAATTATGCATTATATTAAATTTATAATGAAAAATAATGTCTTAAAGTTGATTAGAATTCTTTATTATTTCTCTTTAATAGCGTTGCTCACTTTATATTTATTTCCTGGTAGTCTTTTAGGGTATTTATTCTATGGAGATTTTGGTAAACAACCCGACTTAATTTCAAACCCAATTGGGACATCTATAAATCACACAATTGCTTTTTTTTATTTATCGATGCTTGGATTAATTTATTGTACAAATAAAAAGATTTTCAAACAAACTTTAATTTTTTTACTATTTTTATCGATTATTTTAGAAATTTTTCATTTTTTTATTCCAAATAGATCTTTTCAATATTTAGATCTTTTCGGGAATTTATTTGGAACTTTATTAGCAATTTTTATTATTACAATTTATAAAAAATATGGCAAAAATACTGAATGAAAAAATTTACTTTTTTTTATATATTTTTAATATTTATTTTTTTTTCAAATACTTTATTCAGTGAAGGCAATAAAATTATTTTTGGTAAGGCCAATGTTATAGACGGAGATACAATAAAAATTTCTGGTATTTCAATAAGATTATTTGGAATAGATGCTCCTGAAAGAAAACAAATCTGTTCTATAAAAAATCAGTCATATAATTGTGGTTTGAAATCTGCAAAATTTTTACAAAGTTTTATTACTGGTAGAAAAGTAGAATGTTCATATAAAAATTTAGACAAATACGGAAGAATTATAGGAAAATGTATCTCACATTTCAAATCTGCGAATTCATTAAAAACTGAATCAATTCGATTGAATTGGTTAATGGTTAGGTATGGTCACGCAATAGAATATAAACGATACTCAAAGGGAGAATACTCTAAAGCAGAAAATTTAGCTAAAAAAGAAAAAAGAGGTATTTGGCGTGGAAAATTCGATAAACCCGAAGATTGGAGAAGAAAATATAAATGATTTATAATCTTTAAGTGATTCGGAAAACAAATTTTTATTTATTAATTTTTATTTTTTTTGTTACCGCTTGCTCTTCTATTCCAAAAAATACGAAAAATAGTTGTGCAATTTTCGAAGAGAGATATTTGTGGTACAAACATGCTAAATCTTCATATGAAAAATGGGGAGCACCAATACATATTCAACTTGCTTTTGTAAAAAAAGAGAGTGACTTTAATTGGTTGGCAAAACCCCCTAGACGAAAATTATTTAAAGTTATACCTTTTAAAAGACCATCCAGTTCTTTTGGTTACTCTCAAGCAGTAAAAGGAACTTGGGAACAGTATAAAAAAGAAACTGATAATGTTTTGGCAACAAGAGCAAGATTTAAAGACTCTGTTGATTTTATTGGATGGTATATACACAAAACTAACAAAATATTAAAAATTCCCAAAAAAGATGCGTACAGGCAATATCTAGCTTATTACAAAGGTTGGGGTGATTATAAAAATTATAAAGATGACAAAAAAGCTATTATTTACGCTAAGTCAGTCAGAGATCTTGCTAGCCAATATAGAAAACAACTGGTTTTGTGTCAGAAGAATTTAGACAAAAATAAATACATTATTTTCTAAGCTGTTTATTTAGTTCAATTTCTACAGCATCCATTCTTTGAGTATTCTTTCCAATAATTGAATAAATCGTTGGTATTACAAATAGTGTAAAAAAAGTTGAAAAAAGCATTCCGCCAAAAATAGTAATTCCAACTGTAAGCCTACTAGCTGCACCAGGTCCAGAACTGATAATTAGTGGCATAACTCCAAAAATTGTTGATAAACTTGTCATTAAAATAGGTCGAAATCTAATTATTGCTGCCTCAACTATAGCAACTTCAATTTTTTTACCTTCTTTTCTAAGTTGATTAGCGAACTCAACAATAAGTATTCCATTTTTAGCTGCTAATCCTATCAAAATTACTAAAGCAATTTGGCTATAAACGTTTAGAGAGGAACCAACAACCAACAAGCCTAAGATACCTCCTAATATCGCAAGGGGAACAGTAAGCATAATTGTAAGTGGATGCTTCCAACTTTCGAATTGAGCACACATTGCCAGATAAGCAGTTATAAGTGCGAGAGCAAAAATTATATATAATTCATTATTTGTTTTTTTATATTCTTCACTTTCACCTTTGTAAGAAATTTGGGCCTGAGGAATATTATTTTTTACAGTTGCTTCTAAAAAATTTAGCGCATCATCAAGGGAGTAATTACCGACTAATCTTGCAGATATAGTTACTGCTTTTTGTCTATTGTACCTGGCTAAAAATGGAGATTGACCCTCCTCATTATATGAAACTAAATTTGAAACTGAGACAAGCTTTCCGTTATTTTTTGATCTAACAAAAACTTTACTTATACTGTCAGGTTCCTGTCTATCTTTTAAATCTCCTTGAAGAATAATTGAATACTCTCTACCTTCTCGAGTAAACTGAGTAACATTTTTCGAACCAAATATTGTTTCTATTGTCCTTCCTATGTCCTCAGTAGATACACCAAGATCTGCAGCTTTTTTTTGATCAATCTTTACATTTAGTTGAGGTTTATTTAAATCAAAATCATCCTGAATAGATGTGAGCCCTGGATTTTTCTTAGCCTCGTCTTTAATTATATTCTTCCACTCTATTAACTCTTCATAAGTTTTTCCAAGAATTACAAACTGAACTGGACTTTCTATACCGCCCGTTCTTATTCCTTGTGGCATTACAGGAAAAGCCAATACACCAGGCACACGTCCTATTTTTCCAAAGGATTCTCTCATTATTTCCACACCGTGTCTACTTCTTTTAGACCAAGGCTCTAAAAGTACAATTATGAAGCCACTATTTACTTGTTTGGAAGATTTGCCAAAACCAGGCACACGCATGATTAGTTTTCTGTATTCTCCCTTGCCAACTTCAGGCATTAAAAGTTTTTCAATATCTTCTGCTTTCGATTTTGTAAAATTAAATCCTGATCCTTGCGGTGCTTTTATTATTACAAAAAAAGCACCTCGGTCTTCTTTCGCTATCAGTTCTTTAGGTGCAAAATTGAATAAAAAAACTGTTAGAGATAATACAATGGCTAAAAAAAAGAGAATTATTTTTTTTTTATTAATCCAAGCTATTAAAGATATTTGATAGGATTCTGTAATATTTTTTAAAAATTTTTCAAATTTTAAAACGATACTGGATTTTTTCATATTTTTTTTTAAAAATTTACTTCCTAACATTGGACTTAGCGATAAGGCTACAAAACTTGAGATGATCACAGCCGAGGCAAGGGTAATTGCAGTTTGTGTGAATAAGACACCAGTTATACCCTTTATAAATACGAGAGGAATAAAGACAGCAACAAGAACCACAGTAGTAGCTATAATTGCGAATGAAACTTGTTTAGCTCCTTTGTATGCAGCAACTAATGGGCTATCACCTAACTCTATTCTTCTAACAATATTTTCCAACATCACTATTGCATCGTCCACAACTATCCCAATAGCTAAAACCAAGGCCATTAAAGTAAAGAGATTGATAGTAAAATCAAAAATATAAATTGATAAGAATGTTGAAATGAGAGACACTGGTAGTGCAATTATTGGCACCACAAGTGCTCTTATATTTCCTAAAAATAAGTAGATTATTATAGTCACAAGTATTAAAGCAATTACCAATGTTTTGTACACTTCCTTTATTGCAGATTTTATATAATTGCTTCTATCAAAGGAAACTTCTAGTACGGTTCCGGGAGGCAACGAGGGTTTAATTTCTTCAATTTTTTTCTTTATCCCTTTTGCTACTTCAATGGTATTTGCGTCTGACTGCTGATAGATTCCAATTCCAACAACTTGTTTTCCATTTCCTTTAAAAAGTGTTCTTGTCGACTCTGCACCTAATTCAACCCTTGAAACATCATCTAAAGTAATAATAGATCCATCGTTTGCTCTCTTAAGTGGTAATTTTTTATAATTTTCTAAATTCTGGTAAGCTTTATCCAACCTAATTGTTAAATCTATATCCTTAGACTCGATTCTTCCTGCAGGAAATTCTACATTTTCTTTTTTTAAAGCTTGCTCGACCTCTTCGGTTGTTAAATCTCTAGCTGCTAATGCCAATGGATCAAGCCAAATTCTTAATGAAAGTTTTCTCTCGCCTCCTAATCTCACTCTTCCAACACCAGAAACAGTTGAAAAAGTATCAGTTAAATATCTATCAGCATAGTCCGTAAGCTCTAAATCGGACATAGTTTCTGAACTGAAAGAAAGCCACATTGTTGTTCTCATACCAGCGCTTTGTTTAAAAATTTCTGGTTGCTTTGCACCTTCCGGTAAATTGTCAGTTACTCTAGCTACGAAACTCCTTACATCATTAGTGACATCATCAAGATCTAGTCCAGTTTCAAACGTTAGAGTAATTCTTGAACTTTCATCTTCACTAAACGAGTCGATTGTTTCTAATCCAGGTGTACCACCAACTAAATCCTCAATTTTTTGTGTGATTTGAGTGTCTATAACTTCAGCTGAAGCACCTTTATAATCGGTTTGTATTGTTACTACAGGTGGTTGAACATCTGGTAATTCATCCGTTGGAATTTCTTGGAATGTGACTAAACCAAAGATTACAAGTATAATACTCATAACCGAAGCAACTACAGGTCTTTTAATCGATAGGTCTGTTAAAAACATGAATGTTAATTTTTATTATTTGTACTAATTATTTTTACTTTCAACTTGTCCCTAACTTTTGAGACACCCTCGCTTATAACTTGTTCACCCTCTGAAACCCCTGATAGAACAGATACTTTTCCAAAATTCCTTTTTCCAATTTTAATTATTCTTTTTTCTGCAATATCTTCACTTACTAAATAAATAAAAGCAGTTTCACCTTGAATTGTAACTGAACTTTCTGGAACACCAATTTCTCGAACTTCATCATAAATTATTTTTACTGTCATTAGTTGACCTGGAATTATTTCGAATTTTGAATTATCGACTATGACTTGAGCTAAAATTGATCTTGTTGAAGGATCTATCCTTGAACTTATAGAGTCAATACGTCCTTCAAATTTTTTTTTAAAAGCTGACGAAAATACTTCAGCTCTTAATCCAGATTTAAGTACGCCTACGTAATTTTCAGGAACTTTTATGTCTATAACTATCTTTTTTAAATCATCTAAAGTAATGATTAAACTATCAGAACCAAGAACTCCTTGAGCTATCTCTCTTTTACCAAGTTTTCCCTCAAAGTCTGCGATAAGGTTATCGGTATCTTTTAACGCAACTATAATTTCACCTTTTTTAACAAATCGATTTTTAATATTAAAATTTCCAATTATATCTTCTTTTTTAACTCTGTAAGTTTTAGAGTTTTGTGCGATAGCCGTACCAAAAGTTTCAATACTTTTATAAAAGGATGATTTTTTTACAATATTGACAACAACTCCAGGCGGTGGTCTCTCACTAAACTTTTTTTTAAAGTGAAGCCCAACAAAGTGTCTTGCAGCAATTATTGTAAATATTGCTATAAAAAATATTATTAGGAAAATTTTGATTTTGCTAGAAGTAGTCATTTTTGTTTAAGTCCATATTCAGCCCAAGATCCATCATATACAATTGGTTTTTTACCACTTACGATAGAATTAGCTAGGCCTAAAATGCAAGCTGTAATTCCTGAACCACAGGTAAATGCTAATTCTTTATTGATATCAATTTTATTTTTTTTAAAAATGGACATTATTGTCTCTTTATCTTTAAAAGTTTTATCCTCTAAATTAATAAATTCTGTAAAAGGAATATTCTTTGATCCTTTTATATTTCCAGATTTTAATTCATTTCTTTGTTCAGGTTGAATACCTAAAAACCTTTCTTTGCTTCTTGCATCAATAAGTTGAAAAAAATTACTTTCTATATTAGATATAATTTGGTTTTTATTGAGGACCATTGACTTATTTTCATAGGCTTTATAGGAAGTTTTTTTAAATACTTTAATATTTGTGGTCATTTCCTTTTTTTCTTTAAGCCATTTTTTTAAACCACCGTCTAAAATTGATACAAGTTCCGGTTTATGGTTGAAATAAAGCAATGTATACCAAAGCCGACACGAACTTATTACGTCAGAATTATCATAAATTATAATATGGTCAGAATTTTTAATTCCAAAGTTACTTAATATTTTTTCCCAATTATTTTTTGATGGTAACATATGCGGTAACTTATTGTTTAAATCAGAATTTTTATCAATATCAAAAAAGATAGAATTTTTAATGTGACCCTCTTCAAACTCTAAAGCAGCATTTCTATTTGAACTTGGTAAATGCCAACTAGCATCAAATATTCTTACATTTTCTAAATTTTCTTGAAGCCAGTTAGAAGATACCAAATATTTCATTTATTTTTTTTTTCAATATATTTTTGATGGTATTCCTCAGCCTTACAATAATTTTTTATCTTAGATATATTAGTTTGAATTTTTCCATTAAAAAAATCGTTATTTCTTTTTAAAATTTTTTCAGCAATGTTTTTTTGATCTTCGTTTTCATAAAATATCTCACTTCTATATTGAGTTCCTATATCAGGGAACTGCATATCTTTTTGTGTTGGATCATGCATTTTGAAAAATAAGTCTAGTATTTTTTCATAAGAAATTAATTTTTCATCGTATGTAAGCCTCACAACTTCAGCATGACCAGTGTCTCCTTCACAAACTTGTTCATAAGTCACTCGAGGCATTTTTCCTCCTGCATAACCTACCTCAGTTTTAATTATACCAGGTTTGTTTTTAAAGTTTTCCTCAGGTCCCCAAAAACACCCAAGTCCAAGTGTACATTTCTCCATAAGTTATCTAATATGCATTATTAAAAACATGAGAGTATTAAATTGTTAACACAAAATCAAATAGGCGTATTATACATGGTTGGAAGTGTAATATGTTTTTCCATCATGGATATCTGCGTAAAGTGGTTAGACTATTACCCAGTTGGACAAGTGCTTTTTTTTAGATTTTTTATAGGGTTTATACCAATTTTTTTTATAATTCCCAGGAACAAAATTTTTACTTTTTATAAGACATCACGCCCAGGCCTTCATGCATTTAGAGCAATTTGTGGAGCTTTAGCAATTATTGCATTATTTTACGGTTTAAGAGAACTACCTTTGGCAGACGTTGTATCCTTAACTTTTGGGGGACCTATATTTGTAACTGTTGCTTCAATTTTTTTTTTATCGGAGAGAGTTGGCCTTAAAAGATGGTCAGCAGTTATACTGGGATTTATCGGCATGCTTCTTATTGTTCAACCTGCATTTATAAATTTAAATTATTATTATATTTCCCCTATTGTATTTTGTATTTTTTTCGCTTGCGTTGCGATTAGTGTTAGATCTTTATCAAAAACAGAGGAGAACTATACAATTGCATTCTATTTTACTTTTTTGTGTACTATTCTTGGACTAGGGTCAATTCTATTTACTGACTGGGTAATGCCAACAAAAATTGATTTCTTAATATTTGTTATTATGGCTTTATGCGGAAGTATTGCAAATTTGTTATTAACTCAAAGTTATAGGCTAGCGGAGGCATCTCTTGTAACCCCAATAAAATATTTGAGTCTAGTTTTTGCAATTATTTTTGGGTTTTTAATATGGAGTGAAATACCAAAAGTTTTAACTTTACTTGGTGCATTTTTAGTAATCATTAGTTCGCTAATAATTTTTGTGAGGGAGTCTCAATTAAAGAAACAAATCATAGCTCCTAGATCATGAGAAATTCACCAAAGTATTGGAATAAAGCAAAAAAAATTCTCTCAAAAAGAGATAAAGTTATGAAAAGATTAATTATAAATTATAACGACAAAACTTTAGTAACAAGAAATGATATTTTTTTTTCACTATGTAAAAGTATTGTAGGTCAACAAATAAGTATAGCCGCAGCAGACTCAGTTTTTTTAAAATTTAGAAAAAAATGTAAAAATAAAATTAAAGCGAGAGTGGTAAACAACCTTTCTTCAAACAGTCTTAGGAAATGTGGATTAAGTAGACAAAAGGTAAAAGGAATAAAAGATTTAGCTAAAAAAATTTTAAATAATGAATTTGAACCTTCTTTGATTAAAAAAATGAATGACGAAGAGGCAATTGAGTATCTCTCAAAATTGAAACAAATCGGAAGATGGTCAGCTGAAATGATATTATTATTTACTTTTAACCGACCAAATATCTGGCCTTTACAAGATATTGGACTTTTAAGGGCTATATCTAACAATTATAAAAAAAAATATTTTCCACCGAAAAGTTTTTTAAAGAAGCTTCACAAAAAATTTTCACCATATTGTTCAGTTGCTACCTGGTATCTATGGAGGTCAATTGATGGTGAGCCTATTCAATATTAAGTTCCTTCAATAATTTGATGATGACGGATAACAGTATCCTTTAAAATCGCATGAGCGTCTTTATATTCTTTAGAGTAAAAGAATGTCTTTGCATCTTTAAACGAAGGAAATTCAATTATGGTTGTTCTCACCCATTCTTCTCCTTCAGTCGTTATTTTCTCTCCTCCTCTCACCAGGAATTTACCCTCATATTTTTCAACTGCTGCTTTAGCTTTAACTGCATAGTTTTTAAGAGTATTTTGATCATTGATACTTTTGTAAACACAAACAATATAACCTTTCATTTACATATCTCCTAAAATAATTTAACTTTTTCCATGGCTAAGAAACTCATCATAGATTGGAAAGAGTATAATCTAATTGTAGAAAAACTTGCAATACAAATCCATGAGAGCGGATATAAACCAACAATGCTTATAGGAATAATGAGAGGCGGCGCTCCAATTATCGATGTTTTGAGTCGAGTCTTCAAATTAAAATGTGCTTATCTTGCCGTTGAGTCGTATTCCGGAAAAGGAGTCGAAGATCAACAAGGTGAAATAGTTTTTTCAAGGGAGATGAGCTCAACTGTTCAAGATATGGGTGGAAGACTTCTTTTGTGTGATGATTTATCTGATACTGGCGTAACTCTCAAAAAGAGTATTAACTGGTTATATAGTTATCCAGCAATTAAAGAGATTGAAAGTATCAAAACAGCTGTTTTATGGAAGAAAAAAGATTCAACTTTTGAACCTGATTACTGTGCCCAAAGATTAAATTCAAATCCGTGGATTGTGCAACCTTTTGAACATTATGAAGAAGTAAAAATTAAGGATTTAATTAAAAAGCATAAAAAAAAATAAGGGTCGACTGAAATCGACCCTTAAATTTTTCAATTTTAAGCTACAGCAAAACTTCCCACACTTAAAAGCGCTATTATCCAAATAGCTGGTGAAGTTGAACCAAATTTACCTGTTAGAATTTTAACTAATGCGTAAGTTATAAATGCTAAAGCAATACCGTTACTAATACTATAAGTAAGAGGCATAGTTATCATTGCAACAACTGCAGGACCAGACTCTGCAATATCTTTCCATTCTATATCAGTAATATTTCGTACGAAAAGAATAGCCACATAGAGTAAAGCAGCTCCATCAATCTCTTTTGGTAGACTTGTTGCTAAAGGAGAGAAAAATAAACAAGCTAAGAAAAGAACACCGATGACTAATGAAGTCATGCCAGTTTTTCCACCAGCTTTTACTCCAGCACCTGACTCTACGTAACTTGTAACTGTAGTAGTTCCCATTAATGCACCCGCAACTGTACCAACACTGTCTGAAAGCATAGCTTTGTCTATGTCCTTAACTTTTCCATCTCTACCAACTTTGCCAGCCACGTTAGCAACTGATGTTAAAGTTCCAGCAGTGTCAAAGAAATCAATAAATAATAAAGTAAAAATTACTGTCGACATCCCGGCTGTAAATGCAGCAGATAGATCAAAATCTAAAAGATAAGTCATTGGAGGTGGCGAACTTACCACTCCATTAAATTTTGCCAAACCCGCAACCCAAGCAATAACACTGAAAACAAGTATACCAATAATAATGTTTCCTCTAACCTTCATTTTTTCTAAAACAATCATTACAACAAAGGCTAGACAACCAAGAATAACCAAGGGGTTTTTAATATCCCCTAATGTTACAAGTGTTACAGGATGGTCTCCAACCACTCCCATTATTTCTAAACCAATGATAGCCAGAAACAATCCAATACCAGCACCAATTCCTAACTTTAAACTTTTTGGAATCGAATTAATTAACCATGCTCTGATAGGCGTTAAAGAAATTATTAAAAATAAAACCCCGGCTACTAAAACTGCACCCAAGGCAGCTTGAGGTGTGTAACCCATTCCAGCAACGACTCCAAATGCTACAAAGGCATTTATTCCCATTCCCGGTGCCAAGCCTATTGGCCAAGTTTTTCCATAAAATGCCATTATAAAACATGCAATGGCTGTTGCTACTATTGTTGCAGTGAAAACTGCTCCGAAATCAAAAAAACCTTTTTCTGGTCCGGCGAATTCGCCAGATAGAATAAATGGGTTTAAAAACATTATATATGCCATTGTAAGAAAGGTTGTCACGCCGGCAATAACTTCGGTTCTAAAATCTGTATTATGTTTTTTATATTCAAAATATTTATCCATCATAAATAAACCTCCTAATAACCTTGAATACTCTGATTCTTGACTAAAATCTTATTAATTTTTAAAATATTTATAGCTTTACAACCTATAGGTAATATTTCTGTTTATAAGTTTTAAGTGTAATCTTAAAATCTAATTATGAAAAAATATATTCTTTTAAATTCAATTCTAATTTCAATATTTTTATTTTCCTGTCAAACTGTATCTAAAAAAATTGATGAAAAAACTGCAGAGGAGGAAAGGGAGTTGAGCAAGTGGCTCAACAAATCCGAGTCCGAATTGACAAATATTTTTGGTAAACCTGACAAAATAGAATTCACAAATAGTAGAAACAGATACTACATCTATATAAATAAAAAACTTAACATTAAATGTGAGAGAAAATTTGAGGTAAATCCAAAAAATTTAATAATAGGATTTACAAGTAAAAACTGTTTTTAATAAAGCTTTTCAGTTATTTTGAGGGCAAAAGCATAATCAAAAGCAAGTTCTTCAATTGCAGCATCTCTTCCAGACTTCCCCCCATGACCCGCGTCCATTTCACATTTAAATAAAAGTAAATTATTATCAGTTTTGAGATCTCTTAGCTTAGCAGTGAATTTAGTAGGCTCATCAAAAAGAACCCTATTATCGGACAAACTTGTAGTAATAAGAATATTAGGATAATTCATTTTTTTTATATTTTCATAGGGTGAATAGGATCTAATATAATTAAAATGTTCCTTGTTTTCTTTTGCGTTACCAAATTCGTTAAATTCACCAGCAGTTAATGGTAATGAATGATCTAAATTTGTTGTTAAACAGTCAACAAAAGGAACAGCCATTATAATTCCTAAAAATAAATCTGGTGCATCGTTAACCACCGCACCCATTAATAGCCCTCCCGCACTTCCTCCGTAGCCAATAATTTTACCTTTAGATGAGTATTTTTTCTCAATTAAAAATTTTGCACAACTAATGTAATCTTTAAAAGTATTTTTTTTGTTTAACATTTTTCCTTCTTCCCAATATTTCATCCCTCTTTCCATGCCTCCTCTTATATGGGCGATTGCCCAAATAATATTTCGATCTATTAGACTTAGTCTTGCAGAAGAAAAATTTGTAGGAACTGAATATCCGTAACTTCCATACCCATAAAGAATAAGATTTGATGTACCGTCTAATTTTGTATCCTTGTGGTGAATTATTGTTATTGGGATTTTTCTATTGTCATGAGCATCACAATTTATTCTTTTTACTATGTAGTTATTCCTGTCGTAACCAGATGGAATTTCAAGTTCTTTAACTAATTTTTTTTCTTTAGTTACAATGTCATATTCATATGTTCTTAAAGGTGTTTTTGGTGACTCATATCCAATTCTTAATTTATTTGTTTTTCTATCTTTTTGCATCAGAGATACACTTGGATTAATTAGAACTTCGTCAGAAATTAAAAGTTCTTTTTCTATATTCGATTTTAAATTTCTAACAAATAACTTTGGAAGAGCGTCTATTTTTTCTGATCTAACCATCCAATCTTCTAGTAAAACAAATGATCCTATTAATACCTCATCTTTCGCAGAAACAAAATTTTCCCAATTATTTATATCGTTATGTTTACATCTACATATTTTAAAATCTTTAGCATCTAAATTTGTGTGTATCCAAAAATAACCATGAGAGCTATCTAATGAATATTCGACACCTTCTTCCCTTTTTAGAAAAATTTTTGGCTTTGGATTTTCTTCTTCCTTACCAAAAAAATAAACTTCAGAAGATGTATGTTCCGAAGTTGTAATGAAGTAAAACTTCTCATCTGAACTTGTTCCAATTCCACAAGTAAATCGATCATCTTTTTCCTCAAAAATAAGTTGATCTTCTTTTTGGCTTGAATGAATTTTATGTCTGTAAATTTTTTTGGCTCTATGAAATTTATCTAGTTTTGAGTAGAATATATATTTATCATCATATGACCAAGTAATACCCCCAGAAGTGTTATAAATTGGCTCTCCAATAATTTTGTTGTCAGAGATTCCTCTAACATAGATAGTAAAGTACTCGCTTCCTTTTTCATCAGTAGAAAAGGCTAAATATTCGTCATTATTTGAAACCGAAATATCTCCTGTATTGAAGTATTTTTTTCCATTAGCCTCTTTATCACCATCCCAAAAAATTTCTATTTTATCACTGCCTATTTTTTTTCTAAGCTTTTTTGAGTAATTACCCTCCTTAGTTACTTTAGTCCAATATTCATATCGTGAGTCTTTGTAAGGAAGACTTTCATCAGCAAGTTTTATTCTCGACTTAATTTCATTAAATAATTTTTTTTGTATAAGTTTGGTGTCAGCCATTATTTTCTCGGTATAATCATTTTCTTCTTTTAGATACTTTTTAACTTCTGGCAAAAGTTTTTGACCATCTTTTAAAACCTCAAGAATATTTTTTTGGTGAATCCAAGCATAATCATCCTCCCAAGTAATGTTGTGACAACTTTTTGTAATCGGTTTTTTTGATAATTTTGGTATATTCATTTAAGAAAAAATTATTATATGAATTTGTTTTTAGCTGGAACTATCATTTTTGTCATTATTTATTTGTTTCTTCATTGGTTAGCCAAAACAAGTAGCAAAAAAATCACACAATTTCTTAAAAGATTAGCAGTTTTTTTATCAATCGGTTTGGCTGCCCTACTAGCATTTGCGGGAAAATTTTTATTTTCACTTCCTTTTCTATTAATTTTACTAACTGGTTTAAAGATTAAAGGTTTGACAGCTTTTCAAATGATACAATTATGGAGATTAATTCAGTTTTTAAAAAATTCTGGCAGATTTTCGCAAAGTCAGTTTGGAAAAACAAAAGGATCATCAAATGTTACAATCAATGAAGCCTATAAACTTTTAGGCCTTAAAAAAGGTTGTACTAAAAAGGAAGTTTTAAAATCTGCTTCAAAGCTCCAAAAAAAAATTCATCCTGATGTAAATCGTGATGTAAATACAGAAGAGTTAAGCAAATTAGTCAATGAAGCTAAAGAAAAAATATTAAAGGATGATTTTAACTAACTTAAAATAGTTATTGCTTTTTTTAAAACTTTTTCAAAACTTATTTTATCTTTGCCAAGAGTTCCATGAGTAGTTGTTTCGTTGGTCTCTCCCTCTGGAATAATAGTAAAAATATTTTTTGAATATTTTCCATAAGCCTGAACAGGACTGTCCATAAACAGCGCTAAACATTTTAAGTTTAAAGCTGCAGATATATGCAACCAACCAGTGTCGTTACCAATGTAAAGATCACAATTTTTTATGATGGGTAAAGAATCTTTTATGGAAATATCTTTGAATAATATGCAGTCACTAGAAATCGATGAGTCTAAAAATTTTTCAAAAAGATTTGTATCATTCTTTCCCCCAGCAAGGTAAAACTTACATGGCATTCTTTTTTTTAATTCGACCGCTAAGTTTATATAGTTTTCAATATCCCATCTTTTAGTCGGACCACTAGCTGAGAATCCAATACAAATATGTTTTTGATTTTTATTAAATTCATATTTTTCCTTTGATGCAATTATTGACTTTTCATTCAATACTAATTCTGGCTGAGTTGAAACATTTTCATTTATATTAAAATCGACAAAATTTTTAGCTGATAAAACAATATTATCTTTTTTTCTAAACAAAGGGTATTGGTAAATATTTTTTATTCCTGCTATTTTGCACAATAGTTTATAACGTAAGGATCCATTAAAAATAAAAACCTTTTCAAATTTTTTTCTTTTAATTTCTTTACACAAGTTTAAAAAACCATAAAATCCATCGTGATTACCATTATTATTTTTATTTCTATCAAGAAAAATAATTTCATTTATGTGGTTGTCATCCTCACAGAGTTCATGAATTTTCGAATTTTTTTTTGCTAAAATTGAAATCGGGCAATTATACTTTTTAGAAATTGCATGAATATAAGGTAGGTAAATTACCATATCTCCAATGCCCATTCTTTGTTGAATAACTAAAACTTTCATATTTTTTTGTAATAATATAACCTAGTAAAAAAAATTAGGTTAAATTATGATTAAAAATGGTGTTTATGCTGCCGGTTTAAGTATAATTAAGGAGGATAACTCTTTAGATGTTTTATCCACTATAAATCACGCTCAATCACTCATTAAATCGGGCCTACATGGAGTTTTCTTTTTTGGTTCAACAGGACAAAGCCAATTAATATCATTGTCAGAAAAAAAAGAATTAATTTCAAAGTTAGCTACTAGTAAGCTAAGAGATCAGTTTTTTTTAGGAACAGGAGTTAATTCTATCAGAGATAATTTAGAATTAATTCATTATTCAATGGAATTTGGTTTTAATACGTTTTTATTGATGCCCCCTGCTTACTATAAAGGAAATTCAGATGAAGGAGTTTATAATTTTTACTCTCAAATCATAAAAGAGTCACCTAAAATAAAAATTATTTTATATAACTTCGAAAAACTCAGTGGATATTTATTTAATGAAAAAATAGTAAAAAAATTAGTTGATAATTTTCCTAAACAAATAATTGGATGTAAAGACTCAAGTTATAATTTATTTGAGAAAATTAAAATTCCTGGTTTTAGTATTTTTCCTGGGTCTGAAACTAAATTATTAAAGGGATTAAAGATAGGATGTGCTGGTTGCATCTCCGCTGTAACTAATGTCACACATTCTCTAGCCAGAAAAGTTTTTGATGATTTTAAAAATAATAAAGAGCAAACACAAAACAATAAACTAATTTCTGTAAGGGAAACCTTCGATAACTATAACTTAATCTCTGGTTTACATGGCTTTATGTCTGTACACAATAATCAATTTGAAAAATTACTTCCACCCTTAGTATCTCTTTCAAGTAAAGATAAAAAAAATCTTATCACAAAATTAGAGTCGTTAGGATTTCTTCCACCGAAAGATATTGCAGCTTAATTTATGTTATTAGCAAAATTATTATCCAAAATTTTTAAACAAGAGGGAGTAATCTTGATTGATTGTTCCGGTCAAAAATATATTTGTGGTGAGCCAAGAAAAGAAAAGCCGATAACAATAAAACTTTTAAAAAAAGATTTAAATTGGAAACTAATAATAAACCCTGACCTAGCTTTTCCTGAAGCTTATATGGACGGGAGTTTAATAATTGAAAATTCATCTTTAAGTGAATTTTTAAATTTAGCCTTCAAAAATATTGGAAGAAAAGAAATAACAACACCAGCTTTTTTTATTAAAAAATTGTTACAGCTATGGAGATTTGTTAGTAATTACAATCTACCAATTAAGTCAAAAAAAGATATTCAGCATCATTATGATGTTGGAGGTGAAAAAGGCGAAAAACTTTACGATATTTTTCTAGACAAAAAGCACAGACAATATTCATGCGCTTACTGGAAGAGAACTGACGAAACTTTAGAAGAAGCTCAACAAAATAAGTTAAGTCACATAATATCAAAACTTGACATAAAGCCTGGACAAAAAATTCTAGATATTGGATGTGGTTGGGGAGGTATGGCATTTGAAATTGCCAGGCAGAAACAATGTGAAGTGCTTGGAATTTCTTTAAGTAAAAATCAAATTAATTTTTGTAATGAGAAGGCTAAAGAGTTTAATTTAAGTAATCAAGCTCAATTTAAATTGATAGATTATAGAGAGCTAAAAGGTGAATTTGATCGAATTGTCTCAGTTGGGATGTTTGAACACGTGGGAATAAAATTTTACAAGACTTTTTTTCAAACGGTAAAAAAGCTTTTAAAAGAAGATGGAATAAGTTTACTTCACACTATTGGATCAATAGATAAACCTCAACCTGGCTCCCCATTCATAACGAAGTATATTTTTCCTGGGGGGAGAGTGCCCTCTTATTCACAGATTATAAAGCCTTTGGAAAAATCCGGTTTAATTGTTTCCGATGTTGAAACATTAATTCGTCATTACGACAAAACGTTAGAAAGTTGGCTAAAAAGATTTATGAAAAAAAGGACAGAAGCCAAGGATTTATTTGGAGAAAAATTTGTAAAGTGTTGGGAATTTTATTTAGCGAGTTGTGCAGCAGCTTTTAAATATAAAGATTTAGTTGTCTTTCAATTACAGCTTGTGAAGAATTTTGACGCAATTCCTAGTAATCGAAGAGACTATATTTATTCATAAAACCTGATATTCATAAACTCAGGTATGAAAAAAAAGAAAAAAAGGTACTCCAAAAAAAATAAAAAAAAAATTAAGCCGAAAAATAAGAGAAAATTCTATAGAAAGAAGAATTCTCGAAATGTAAAAAGGCTCAAATTTAAGAAAAATAAACGACAAAAAAAAAGAAAAAGAATAGTTAAAAAAAGAAGAAATAAAAAAATTTCCTTAAAATTAAAAAATATAAAAAAAGCAAAAGTAAATAACTATACCAAAAAAACCATTCTCCAACTTATCAGACTTCAGGACAAACTAAGTTTCAAGGTTAACTTTAATTTAGACAAATCGATTCAAAATTTTTTTCAGAAAATAGCAAATACACTTAATGCATTCAAAGTGATACTGGCTGAGGAAAAAGAAAGGAAAAGACAAATTAAGATTAGACAAATGCAAATTGAAAAGACTGAGGCAATCAGAAAACTTAAATTAGAGAAAGAACTGGCACGTCAATTTAAAACAAAAGAATTAAAAGAAGAAGCACGTTTAGAAAAGGAAAGAAAAAGAGATATTCAAAAATTCATAAGACTTGAACAAGCAGAAGTAAGAAAAGAACAAGCTGAAAAGCAAAGAAAATTTTTAGAACAAATTCGATTAGAGAAGAAAATAGAACAGTTTAGAAAAAGAGAAGAGATTGAGATAAAAAAATTAGAAAAATACGTGCTCAGCCAAGAAAGAGATTCTTATACTGGAGTCCAAGAGAGAATTGAAAGAATAAAACAAAAATATCAGGCTTTAAGAGATCAAAAAATACGAGAGAGAGTAGAACAACTTGGAGTAACAGTTCACGAGGGCGATGATCGTGCGATACTTCTAGAAAAAGAGAGACAATATAATTTAGAAAGACAGAAAATTGAATTCGCTCTCGAGAGTTATTTCCGAAGTGCTCATTCAGCAGTTTTTCAAATTAATAAAAGATGGATACCGAAATATCTTAGTATTATGAGAGTAATCGATAAAAGATTTGAAGATGGAACAATATTTATAAAATGGGACGATAGTTCAGAAGAAGATTGGCTTATGTTAATTTATATCAAAGATAACAATCCAGACTCTGGTATTATTGTAGAAGACAAAACAAATCCAGAAAAAAATATTTCTACTGAGTATAAAACTAATGAAATATTCAAATTTTCTGATGCACTTGTCGATAGTTTAACAAATCTTTTAGATCGTGAGAGAAAAAAAAGAAAAACTAATTAATTTAAAAATTGATTTAACTTACTTACCTGTCCAATTTTAAAAATTACTGCATCTTCCTTATTGAAACCGTAACTTTTTGCACTATCTTTAAATCTTGATGAAGGTTCCATTATTGGTTCTAGTGATAAAATTACTGTACCCCAATGCATTCCAACTACTTTTTTGCTTTTGAGGTCTTTGGCAATACTTAAAGCCTCCTCAGGGTTGGTGTGATAAACTGATTTATCCTTCATTGGCATAATTGGAAAAAAGTTGTAAGCACCAATATTAATAAAAGTTAAATCAATAGGGCCAAATTTTTCTCCAAGTTTTTTATATATTTTTCCAACTCCAGTATCACACGCAAAAAAAATCTTCTTATCTTTAAATTCAATAAGGAAACTTCCCCATAAGGTTTTATTAGTATCAAACAAACTTCTTTTTGACCAATGAACTGCAGGTAATAAAGTAATTTTAAGATCTTTGTTGATCTCAATTTTTTGATACCAATCTAATTCGTTTACATCTTTAAATTTATGGAAGTATTTAGATAATTTTAACGGCAAAATGACTTTTGCGTTTTTATGAGGAAAATTCCTAATTGTAGAAACATCAAGATGATCATAGTGATTGTGAGTGAGTAATAATAAGTCTACTTCTGGAAGGTTTTTTAAACTAATCGCTGGATCAACGTATCTTTTAGGACCAAATATTAATGGTCCAGTATTTTTTGAAAATAAAGGGTCAGTTAAGATAGTAGTTTCACCCAGTTTTATTAAAAAAGTCGCATGTCCAATCCAAGCAATATAATTATCATTTTTGTAGACATTTAAATCTCTAATTACTTTTTCTTCAGGAACAACATGATCTTGTGGAACTTCTATTTTAATTTTTTTTCTTTCTTCATTAAAAATTTTATAAGACCATTTTACATTAGGATCTCTTTCAGGGGAGCCTTCTGGATTTCTAAAAGTACCATCGTCCAAATGATGAAAAGGCAATTTTTTTTCCATAGAATATATTATTGTATTGTGATTAATAATGATTAATAAAAATATAATTAATCTAAACATATTATATTATTTATATAAATTAAAAAAAAGGGGCCAGATAAATCTAGCCCCTTAAGTGATACTTATTGTCCGATTAACTATTTTTTTTACAGTTTTCTTTGTTAATTTTCTTATCAAATGTTTTAGCTGTAGATTTATCTACTAACCAAATAAATGACTTTTCAAAACTTCCATCTACTCCTGCTGTAGTACATCTTTTTCCTAATTTTACGCTATG
>MDTD01075064.1_pt1 | contig 19466 bp, 18 predicted proteins | sample 811221 | NCBI WGS metagenome assembly MDTD01 (sample SAMN05326646, study PRJNA326480) | marine metagenome | isolation source: seawater | place: Pacific Ocean: South West | collected 2011 | reverse complement strand
GGGTGTTGATATGATCAAATTCGGGAGATTTCCAGAAAGAACAGTGCCTGATCTTGGAGCAGAGGCTGCTTTATTAGCATTGGATGATGCTGGTTTGAATATTGGAGATATGGAGGCCTTCTACTGCGGTAATTTAGGACAAGCTAACGCAATGGTTGGTCAGAGAATTCTTCAAGAAATAGGTCAAACTGGAATCCCAGTTGTAAATTGCTCAAATGCTTGTGCTACAGGTGCAACAGCATTCAGAGAGGCGTGGACATCAATAAAAGCTGGTTTATATGATGTTGTACTTGCAGTAGGTGTTGAGCAGATGGGAACAGGCCTTTTAGGTGGTGCAGGAGGAGGAGTAGGTATTCCCAAAGAGGGTCTTTTGGGGTCAGGAACTATGCCTGCAGTTTTCGCGGAAGCTGGTATGGAACATTCAAGGCAATATGGGACTACATTTGAGCAATTTGCAAAAATTTCTGTCAAAAATCATCACCATTCAACAATGAATCCGAAAGCCAGATATCAGATCGAAACACCTTTAGAAGAGGTCATGAATGCCGAAATGATTTCTTACCCTAATACAAAATTGATGTGTTCTGTGAATGTCGATGGAGCTGCGGCTGCAGTATTAGTATCGGAAAAGAAAGCCAAGGAACTTGGAATGCAAAGAGCAGTTAGAATTAAAGCATCAGTTATGACAAGTGACCCTTACCAAGAAAGAGATTTGGTAATGCCAGATGTAAATTCATGTACAAGAAAAGCTGCTTCAGAAGCTTACGAAATGGCAGGTCTTGATTCTAATGATATAGATTTAGTTGAGTTACATGACTGCTTTGCAACTGCTGAGATGTTACATTATGAAAACTTAGGTCTCTGTGAAGATGGTGAAGCTGGAAGATTAATAGACGAAGGAGAAGTAGAATTAGGAGGAAGGATACCTGTAAATGTTTCGGGAGGTTTACTATCTAAAGGTCATCCGCTTGGTGCCACGGGCATTGCAAATATCTATGAAGTTTGCACTCACTTAAGAGGTGAGGCCGGAAAGAGGCAAGTTGAAGGTGCAAAAATAGGCATGACACACGTTATTGGTTTAGGAAGCGCTTGTGGCATTCATATCCTTGAAAAAGTTCAATAAATTATGCTGCTGGGTGTTGTGAGCGATACTCACAACAATTTGAAAAATATAAACAATATTATAACCATCTTCAATGATGAAGAAGTTGATGTGGTTATACATACCGGTGATATTACAAATTCACTGTCGATTTCAAAATTTTCAAGGCTTAACTGTCCTCTAATTGGCGTTTATGGGAACAATGACTTAGGTGAAGCAGGTCTAAAAGAAACAATAGCTCAAAATCATTTCGATTTTGATCGTCCTCCTAAGGTCATTTGTCTTGAAAAAAAGAATATTGCAATATTTCATGAACCGGAAGAAATTGAAAAGTTCGTTCAATCTAATGAGCAAATAGATTTAGTTCTTCACGGGCATACTCATAGGTATAGATGTGAATATATAAATAAAACAATTGTTTTTAATCCCGGAGAATCAGCGGGTATGTTTGAAGGTTCTAATGCCATAGCAACTGTTGATTTAGATAACCTTGCAATTAAAAGAATCTTTTTCTGATAGTAGAAAATAGAAAATAAATCAAGATTCCTAAAGTCATTGTCAGGGCAAGCGGTCTCAAAGGTCTACCTGATATAGTTTCCTGAAACACAATATTAAAAAAAAATGTCCATATCGCGGGAGCATATTCATCACCATGAAGGTCTATTTGAGCTGGAGTAGAAAACATAATAAAGCTCAGAAAAATTGCTTCGTTTCGTAGTTTGTGGTCCTTAAATGTGAAGAAACAAAAAAAAGCTACTGAAAGGAAATAGATAGTCCAGAACATAATTTATTTAAAAATTTTATTAAAATCGTCCTGAATAAGGTTTTTCCTCCAGGTTGTTATCTCTGCATATGCATCCTCATATCCTTTTAAAAGAAAGAACCTAAGAAAATCTTTTTGCATTTTTTTTGAAAAAAATAGAGTAGGATTTATTTTTTCTCTTTTTGATATTCTGTCAATTATTAAATTGAATTTTGATAAAAGTAAACTTTCTTCAGATTTAGAAATTGTTCTATTTAATTCAACATTATTGAAAGGCATAGAAAAAATATTTTCAATTATCACAGCCGTTTCCTCTTTATTCCAAGAGCACTTCTTTGAGCTGGATAGTTCTTCTTTTTGATCTTTATAAATATATATCAAATACTCTACGTCCAATGCAGCATACTTTAGCTGAGAATCTGATAAAGGTCGCCTTATCCAGTTGGAACGAGTTTCTTTTTTTTCTAGATTAATTCCCAATTTCTCTAAAACGAGACTCTGATAACCTATCGAGTACTCTCCATTTAAAAGAGAATTTGCTATTTGTGTATCGAAAACATTCACTATTTTATTACCAGTCCAAGCATAGATTGCTTCAATATCTTCCTTACATGAATGGAATATCTTAGTTACTGAATCGGAAAATAGAAATCTAGCATGTACTCCTGGATTTCCAATTGCGAGAGCATCAATTAAATAAGTTTCTACTTCATCATTTATTTGAAGCAAAGCTAAGGACATATTGTCTTTATTAGTCCTCCTAAACTCCGTATCAACTCCTAAATATTTTTTATTCAGAAATTCCTTGTTTAGGTATGCAAGATCTTCGATATTGTCAATATAGGTATACAAAATGTAATTTATTGTTTTTTATGTGTATGAATTACATCAACAATTGTTTCATCTGGGCTGAAGCCTTTCACTGCTTTCTTCAAAATTGATTTTAAGGAAAAAATATTGTTCTCTTTTTCTGCTTCATCGAGTATGTCCATATAATATTTCAATTCATTGTATGGAAGAGATTCCTCTTTCGCTTTCATAATCCTTTCATGATCAGTACTACTCACATTCTCGCCTATTAGAAGTTCCTCATACAACTTTTCTCCCGGACGCAAACCCGTAAATTCTATTGCTATATCACCCTCTTGATTTTCATCATCTATTAGCTCCATACCACTAAGATTTATCAATCTTTTTGCAATTTCTAAAATTTTTACAGGTTCACCCATGTCCAGAACAAAAACGTCACCATCTTCGCCCATTGCTCCAGCCTGAATTACTAACTCAGCCGCTTCAGGTATTGACATAAAATACCTCACAACCTCAGGATGAGTGACCGTTATAGGCCCACCCTCCTTTATTTGCTTTTGAAAGAGAGGGATTGCTGAACCAGATGATCCTATTACATTACCAAATCTTACAATAGATATCTTAGTTCTCCCTTGAGTATCAATAGATTGCAATAATAGTTCAGCAAATCTTTTTGTTGCTCCCATAATATTGGTAGGCCTTACGGCTTTATCTGTTGAAATTAAAACAAAAGTTTCAACTGAAGAGTCTATGGCAGATTCAGCACAAATCTTTGTGCCAAGTATATTATTACGAACAGCCTCAAAAGGATTTTCTTCGACAATGGAAACATGTTTATAAGCGGCGGCATGATAGATTGTATTGACTTTAAATACTTCGCAAACTTCTGTCATCCTTCTCTTATCACAAACATTTGCCAGAATAGAATTGACTTCGGTATTGCTCACCATCTCAGTAATCTCATTCTTAATAGAGTATAGAGAAAATTCGTTTGAATCTAAAAGTATTAACTTTTCAGGTTTATTGCCAACAACCTGACGACTTATTTCCGAACCAATTGAGCCTCCTGCACCTGTTACCAGAACAACTTTACCTTTTACATTTTTAAAAAGAAGCTCTTTATTTGGTGAAACTTCATTTCTTCCTAGTAAGTCTGTAACTTCAACTTCTTTGAGTTCGGAGACAGAAACATTTCCCAATGCAAGATCTGCTAAGCCAGGCAAAATTCTTACCCTTACAGAATAATCCTCTACTTCTCTAAGTAAATTTCGTAGAGTATATTTAGACACTGAAGGCATTGCTATTAGGACTTCGTCAATAGATCGTTTTTTGATGAATTTTCTGAGTCTTGATGGTGCAATTACTTTTAACTCACCTAGATAACTTCCTTGAAGGCCTATGTCATTGTCAACGAACGCTATTGGATTGAATTCGTTACTTACCCTTAGTGCAGAGGCAAGCTGTATACCCGCTGATCCAGCACCATAGATAACTACCCTCTTTTGCGCTCCTCCTTTGGACAATAATAAACTTATAAATATTCTTGAAGAAAAAATAAGAAAGATTGTTATCAGTAATCCAATTATCCAGCTTAGAAAAGAAATATTTTCCAAAAATTTTACTTGTTGGCCATTGAAGAAAAGAAAACTAGATAGGTGCCAGAATGCATAGTTTAGGAGGACAGTTAAAATCAAGGTCCTTAACAAAATAAAAACAAAGGTAAAATCTATATACCTTACAATTGACCTGTATAGCCCCAAAAAAAAGAATATTAAGACGCAAAATAAAGGTAAAGTAATGATTCTTAGAATTTCATCTAATTCTAAAGTGTCAAAAAGAATACCACTTGAGAGTAAAGTAGCATAAATAGCAACTGATATTGCCAGAAAATCTGTCGCCGCTGCAAAAATTATTTTAAGACTTCTCGGAAGTCTCAGTAAAAGAACTTTAAGATTTTTCATCAATCTCTTTCTAGAAAGGACATTACTTCTTGAATAATTGAATCAGAGGTAGGGTAGTAAATATCTTCGAGTGGTGAGGCAGTAGGAGCTGGAGATTCAAGCAGTTGAATTCTTTTTGCTTTAAAGTTTACACTTTCCTTAGAGAGCTCTTCTTTCACAGAAGATATTACTTCTGAAGCAAATCCTGAATTTTTCCAACCACCGTCTACAACTAATAAATTTCCTGTTTTTTTTACTGAGTTAATAATTACTTCGGGATTGAAGGGGCTGAGTGTTCTTATATCTATTAATTCTGCGCTAATTTTTGATTCTTCTAGTTTGTTTGCAGATACTGCAGAGATGAGAGATGAATAGCTTGTTGCTGCTATTGTTAAATCTTTTCCTTCTTTGATAATTCTAGGAGAAAATTCACTTAGATTTTTCGGATTTATGTCACCCAACTCTGCCTCTTGGTCATATAGCCATCTGTCGTCTATATACACAACCGGACTTGGATCTAACACAGCAGATATCAACATGTCTCTTGCATCCTCAACAGTTGCTGGCATAACTACTTTTAATCCAGGTATATGAGAAAACCATGAATGAAGAGACTGAGAATGTTGAGCACCCTGCTCTCCTCCTCTATTGATTATGGCCCTAATAGTCATTGCAGGTGAGGCTTGCGCTCCAGTCATATAAGACCATTTTGCTGCTTGATTTACAACCGCATCCATTGCATATAACATAAAATCTATCCTTGGATGAACCACGATAGGCTTAGACCCGCATAAAGAAGCACCAACAGCCATCCCCGTACAAGCCGATTCAGATACGGGAGTATCAATTATCCTTTCTGCTCCAAACTTTTTGTCCAGATCTGTCATTGTTTCTCCGACATACCAAGGGCTCCACAGACCTTGGCCAATCACAAAGACTTCAGGATAGTTATCTAGCAAATATTGGAAAGCAGATCTAATAGCAGATCCATATGTGTATCTCTTAGTCATTCTTATAAACTCTGTCTAGCATATCTTTCGGAGACGGGTATGGATCTTTTAAGGCCTTATCCCAAGATTCGTTAATATCTTGACGCAAAAAAGTATATATATCTTTCAAATCTAATTCGGTGATTATTTTGGCCTCCAGCATTCCAGCATACAGCCTTTTTATAGGATCCCTTTTCTCCCAATTTTTGATATTCTTTTCTGTTCTTTCAACACCAACATCGATATCTTTTCTCCAGTCAACATGTCCATAGTGACGATAGGTAAAAGCTTCCAAATATGATGGTTGTTTGCTTTTCCTTGAATAATCAATCAATTTCTTACTTAATTCATATATCGCCAATACATCATTGCCATCTACCATTTCGTTTTTTATTAAGTTAGCTTCAGCGAACCTCAGAGTGCTTTCATAAGGTTGCCTAAATGACATGTGCATATGACTTGCATACAGATTATTTTCAACAACAAATAGAACAGGAGCAGGTAAAACTTTAGAGAGATTTAAGCTTTCATGGACAACTCCTTCCTCTAAAGCTCCATCACCAAGATAGGATACTCCAATGTCATTTGTATTTGATATTTTTGCGTCAAATCCAGCTCCCACTGCAAGAGGAACTGTACCTGAGACAATAGGAACAGATCCATAAAACCCACTATTCATATCAACAAGGTGCATCGAGCCTCCCATTCCTCTTGAAAATCCTGTGTCTCTTGCAAGAACTTCTGCGAATAATTTGTAATGTGAAGGATTTAAAGAAAGAATATGAGAATGAGAGCGATGTGCACCAAAAACTCTATCAGTTTTTTTTAAATTTCTACTTAGTCCTACTGCAATTGCTTCCTGACCTGCACTTAAGTGCACTGGACCCTTTATGGTGCCATTCTTTCTTTCCTCAGCTAACTTTTCTTCTGAAAGTCTTATCAAAATCATCCTCTCTAATATCTCCATTAGAAACTTAGTCTCATATCCAGATACGCAAAGTGGATCATGAAGTTCTTTTGGATCAGTAAATTTTTTTAATTTTTCTTTCATTGACTTTGATTTTCTAACCAACCCAAATTCTCAATAGCTTGATCTTTATTCTTTATACCAACTATAGCACTTTCGATATTCAGATCCTTTAATATGATTTTAATTGAGTACTGTGCTAAAGATAAATCCTCTTTATGGGCTTTATGCTTGAGTTTATTTAATTCCCCTTCAACAGTCCTTAAATTATTTTTTTTAAAATCGTCAAGTCTCGAGCGTCTGTCATTTTTTGAAAATGTAGAATTAGCGTTATACTTTCCTGACAATAATCCTGAAGCCAAAGTGTTATAAGCAACTATCTTTATAGATTGAGTTTTGCAGAACTCAGAATAAGAGGGTGGTAAAGGAGAATTTAGTATGTTGACGGGCATCTGAATGAAAGAAATTTTTGCAACTTGTGATGCCTCTTTTATTTGATTTAAATTAAAATTAGAGCAGCCAAGATATTTTATTTTTCCTTGATCGACTAGTTTTTGTAATACTTCAAAAGTTTTTGAAATTCTTGTTTTAGGATCGGGCCAATGAATGTAGTAAACAGGTATTACATCAATTTTTAACCTCTTTAAGCTTTTATTTATGCATTCTTGGATATAGTCAGGAGAGCTATTCTTAAAAGTTTTTGCCCTTGAATTGCTAGTTTCTTTCCATTGAATACCCCCCTTAGTTCCAATTATAAAATCATGTCTTCTTGGGCCTAATATTTTTGAAAGCCTTTTTTCACTCAATCCCAATCCATAAACGTCAGCTGTATCAAAAAAGTTCAAACCCAAATCAATAGATTTCTCTATTCCTTCCTGCAATGCAAATAAATCAAATTTACCCCAGTCTTTACCTCCTAGAGCTTCGCATCCGTAACAAAGTCTAGAGATTTTTTTTTCGGAATATTTCATCATTCTTTATTAAATCTTTATCTTTAAGAAACCGCATAATTTGAGCCTCATCAACAATTCGCAAAATCTTCAATACCGTAAAAATTAGTATATACAGATCTAGCTTGAGTGACATATTGATAACATATGCCAACCTGAGTTCGTTCTTAAAGGGTTCTATGATATTTTCATACCTGTCATCTACATTCACTTCACCTAATGTTTTATCCATATCTATAAAATATAAACTCGCTAGATCTGTAATACCTGGTTTGGTATCTAATATCTTTAAAAATTTTTTTTCGTATTTGTCGGTATAGTAAGTCACCTGAGGTCTGGGACCTACAAGAGACATTTGCCCTTTTATTACATTAAAAAGTTGAGGTAATTCGTCCAATTTATACTTTCTTAAAAAACGTCCTATGGGAGTAAGTCTAGAATCATTTAGTGCTGTAGAGTGATTTCCTAACTGTTCATCATGCGGAATCATAGTCCGAAATTTATACAAGTAAAAGGTATCTATTCTATTTAGTGCTCTTTTACCTTTGTAGATAATCGGATCTTGAAAAGAGTCTATCTTTATAAACAAAGCTATCAAGGCAATGATAGGAGAAAAAAATATAATACAAAGCAACCCAACAGAAATATCCATCAGTCTTTTAATAAATTTAAACATGAGCTAATCTTCCAGAATATACTCACGCATTGATTTGGCTATTTTCTTCATATCAAAGTTCTCTTCATAGACGATCCTCGCTTTGTTGTAGTATTTTTCTTTATCAACTTTTGACCATTCTTGTATTGCATTTAAAAATTGATTTCCATCATCGAAGTCAATCACTGAACCAAGGGCATAATTTTCTAGGAATTCTTTTGTTTCGTTGCCAATATTGGTAATTATAGGTCTTCCAAATCCAATATAGGACGAGATCTTCGCAGGCATTGACCAACCGTATCCTGCTTTTTCATAAGGAGCTATTAAGATGTCTGAATTTTGAACAAACTCAAACAAATCATGACCTGTTTTGCGTCCGAAAAATCTTATTTTCTTGTTAAATTTTGCTAAATCTTTATAAATTTCAAGATTATCCCCTTCTCCAATAACAGATAAACAAATATTCTGATTTTTTAAACCATTTAAATTCCGTATTGTAGAAAACAATGGCCTAGCATTTGTAAGTGTTCCGATAAAAAGCAATTCAATTGACTCAGAATTCTTTGGTTCAAGATTCATTTTGGGAATATCATCCCCTATGTAAAAAACTTTAGATTCTTTAAAAGGATCTTTGGTATATTTTTTTGCAAAATCTGCTTGTTGCTTCGAAGAAGCCGTAATCTTATAAGCCTGGCTAAAGATATAAGATAGCATCCAACGCCAAGGAAAAAACAAGATTTTAGTCAAGGGTTTTAAGAAAGATGGAAAAAGATACTCAAAGGAGTCAGGCCAATTATCTCTCACATCAATCATATAAGGAATTTTAAAAAATTTAGAATAAATAGCTGAAACAAAAGCTACTTCTATTGGAGGAGTATAACAATAGACCATCTTAGGCTTGCTTTGATTCAAGAGTAAAGAGAGTGCTTGAATTGCTAGGAAAAAATTATTTATTACTCTTATTATCGAAATATTTTTTTTATAAGAAAGAGACTTAAGAAAAAAGAATTTTAAATTGGGTAAATCTTTTTTCTCATCTTCTTTGAGATATCTTTTAGTTTGATGCGAAAAGGAACTCCCTATCCAGATGACTTTATATCCGGAGCCAGCCAGCTCTAAAGATAACTGTCCTGTTCTATTGATTCTCGAATCTATCTCATTCGGACTTTGTTCTGAGATATTTAAAACGATAATTTCGTTCATGAAGTTATTTAAAAATTAAAAATAGCTTCTATGACTTTATCCTGATCTTCTTCAGTTAGATAAGGGTGCATCGGCAGGCTTATAACCTCAGTGCAAGCTCTTTCAGCATTTTTGCATTCGATGCTCTCTAATTTAGATTTGTAAGCTCGTTGTCTATAAATTGGCATTGGGTAGTTAATTGCATAAGGAATTTGAGATTTTTTCATACTATCTATAAGCATATCCCTATCTTTTGTTTTTATTGTGTATTGAGCAAAAACAGATTCATTATCTTTCGAGACTGAGGGAACAATGATTTCAAATCCTTTTGATTTTGATTTCTCACGAATTCTTAAATCATAATTGTGTGCAACCTTTTTCCTGCTTTCAATTTCTGTTTCAAAGATCTTAAGCTTTTCTATAATAATTGCTGCTTGCAATGTGTCCATTCTTGCATTTACCCCTATCATACTGTGATGATATTTTTGATCCTGACCATGAGTACTTAATTTTCTAATCTTAATTGCTAAGTCTTCATCATTAGTAAAACAAGCGCCCGAATCTCCATATCCACCCAAAGGTTTGCTAGGAAAGAAGCTTGTACACCCTATTGTTGAAAGATTACAAGACTTTTTACTTTTGTATGATGAACCAAAACTTTGCGCCGCATCTTCAATGACAAATAATCCATAAGAGTTAGCCAGATCATTTATAAAGTCCATGTCAGAACATTGACCAAAAAGAGATACGGGCATTATGGCTCTAGTGTTAGGACCAATTTTTTCCTCTATCTTTGTCTCATCTATATTGAAGGTGTGTCGGTCTATATCTACAAATACAGGTTTAGCTCCAATAAGGCTTATTGATTCGGCTGTTGCAAAATAAGTAAAAGGAGAGGTAATAATCTCATCTCCTGGTCCAATTTCAAGTGCTAGTAGAGCCAAGAAAAGAGCGTCTGTACCTGAAGCAACTCCAATACAGTTTGATGATCCAGAAAATTTGGACAAACTTTCTTCTAAAATAGAAATTTCCTTACCCATGATATATTGTCCGGAGTCCAAAACGTTAGCTATACTCTTATCAATATTATTTCTGATAAGCTCTTGTTGCTTTTTTAGGTCTATAAAGTCCATAAGTTGGTATTTTATTTCTTCAGTTGCTCTAGTTTTGTTGGCGTTAGGTATAAAACATCCCATGGTAAATGAGAACTATCTTCAACAATACTGAGCGTATCTGGATCAATAGCAATATAACATTGAGGTAAGTAATTTAGTATTTTATTATGGTTTTCTAGAGATCTTCCAATTTCAGCAAAAATCATTGGCTTATTTCTCATAAGAAGATTGTTTGCCCCTTCTAAAACTCTCGCTTCATGTCCCTCTACATCTAATTTAATTAATTCAATATTTCCTAAATCTTCCATTTCTAGAATTGGGAGATCATCTAATTTTTTGACTTCTACTTCATATTCCAATCGATCTTTGGTTTGAATCTTCTTTTTACCTAAATCAATTTTTTCGAGAGAATTTCCACCCTGGTTTAAGGGATTCTCGTAAAACATACTTTTGCCTGATTTATTAGATAAAGCTAATTCATAAAGAAAGAGGTTTTCTATCTTGTTTATGTGTAAATTTCTTTTTAATGAGTCTATCGAGCATCTAGTTGGCTCAAATGCAATGACATTTTTAAACATCTTTGAAGCGTATATAGAAAAAAAACCGACATTTGCGCCTACATCTATGAAAGTGTCACCTCCAAAATCAATCAATTTTATTAAGCTCTCAGATGGAAAAGAAAAATAATAACAGCATTGGGTATACTCATTTATGTTTAACGACATCTTAAAACTCTTATCTCTAACAAAAAATTTTACTTGTTTTTCAACAGGCCTCTTATCGACAGAGAATCTGGCTACAATGGTGAAAAATCTCACCAATAAAATATGAAACTTAGATGAGTTGGTTTTTTCAAAGTACAGGGCCTTCTCATTTGGTAAAAGAGAAAGAACTACGATGAATGAGTTAATTCTCTCTGACAAGATACGAATTGTATTATCAAAGAGCAATTTTATTATTTTCTTCATCGATTATCTGAAAATGCTTTTATACGCATACATGTATAGGTTGTTAAAGAAAGAATGGTTTTTGTATTGAGAGTGAGGGACTGGCTTTGAATCCATCATTTCATCAAATTCAGTATTGGTAAATCCGAGTTTTTTTAAGACAAAATCTTTGTCTTTCTGAGTAAGAGCATCATTCATTGGTTTAGTCTCCAAAGCTACTAAAGCCTCATTTCTAGTGATTTTGTTATTTCTTATTAAGGCTGAAAAATGAACTTTTCTTTTGTCTATGTTAAATTTTCTAGGAAGGATGTAGTTTTGATAAAATCTAGTAAAAATTGATTCTTCATGTTTCGAGCCATACTCTTTCCAGTCGTATTTAAGTTGTAAAAGCTCTTTAGCGTCAACAGTATCGTAATTTATCGAATCGAGGATTTTAAATTGTTTGATAAAACCATAATTAATTGACCTTATCAAAGCATACTTATGCGGTCCATAAAGAGGTAGGTTCTTTATTTTTTTACCTGAGCCATGGACTTTAAATATATGCTTTATATTTCTCGAATCCTGTTTTGGCCAAGACCAGGTTTTAGGCATTCCATGCTCGTAAAGATAATTTGATCCAGTTATCCAAGATCTTATTCGATACTTTCTTGCTTCCTTCCAGGCTAAAGCATAAATTGCATTATCGGTAATCAATTCAATATCGACCACACCTGCCTTAAAAAAAGCCCTTTGAATGTCTCTAAATTCAGACCAGTCCATAACTATGGTGATCAATTCAAAATTACATTTTTTAACTATTTTTCTTATGTTAGATACTGAAATGTCTGAATTCCATCCATTATCGAAATGGAGGCATAAGGCCTTCAGGCCGAGTTTACTTATTAAATGACATACATATGAACTATCTACTCCGCCAGACATCCCTATCAAAACATCGAATTCACTATTTTTGGAACGTTTCTTAACTTCTTCTTTTATATTAGATAAATTAATTTCTTCCTGTTCTGCAGAATATTTATATTGATCTTTTAAACTAGCAAAGTCTCTACAATGGTTGCAAATACCATCTAAAAATTCAATATCCACATCACTTTCGTCCATTACGCAAGCAATGCAGGTTTCGAGTTCTTTCATCTTGAATTACTGAATATTAGATATTATCTTTATAAAATCTTCTTGGTCTAAATAGCTTATTAAAGGCGTCTTGAATCTTCCATTCAAAACAAAAAAAGCTCCGCATACAATACCGGAGAGCTTATTATGTTTTAGAGCATCGATTATATCATCTACAGAACCAACTCCTCCTTGAAGAAGTAAAGGTATGTTCAATTCGTCCGGTATTTCTTTTAAGATCTCTAAGTTACAACCCTTCATTTGGCCTTCATTATCAACTTGATTCAAAAGGATCTCGCCGAAACCTAATTCCTCTAAATAAAATAGGTACTCATTCAAACTTTCTTTTAGTCTTTTTGATTTTGAGGTTTTGTGAAATATTGAATTTTTTCCAAAAAAACCTTTTTTTACATCTACAGATGCTACAAGGGTTGAAGATCCATATCTAGAGGCTAATATTTTAACTGTTCCTGGATCTTCTAGATGCATTGTATTGAGTGAAATCTTTTCAAACCCTGATTTTATTATTTTGTCAAATTGTTCAATTTTTCTTATTCCTCCACCGTACACGAGCGGCATAAAGGCCTCTGAGGCAATATCTTCCAATAAATCAAAATTAGGTTCTTTATAAGAAAAATCTAGAACAATTAATTCATCTACTTCTAAATCATTAAAAATTCTCACTGCAATATATGGATCACCCAGATAAATAGGATCATCAAACTTTTGTGTTTTATACAACATGTCTTCGAAGATAGTTAAATTAGGTATTACTCTTGGTCTTATCATATGATTTCGCAAAAGTTTTTTAATAATTGAAGTCCATAAACATGGCTCTTTTCAGGATGAAACTGTGTTCCAAAAAGATTCTCAGCTCTAAAGCAAACATCGAGATCTTTCCCATAATTTGTTACGCCTTTAACGAGGCTTCTATCTCTAAAAACAGGAATATAAGAGTGAACAAAGTAAAATCTAGAAGGCGTACGAATTCCTTTATTCAAAAATTCTTGTTCCTCTGAGTTTATCCAATCTATGCTGTTCCATCCCATATGAGGGCATTTGAAGGTATTGTTATCAACTAATTTTTTGAGACTGACAGTTTCGCTGTCAACCCATGCAAGGCCCGAAGAATTACCTTCCTCGCTACCATTAGACATCAATTGATAACCTAAGCAAATTCCCAATATTGGAACCTTTTGAAGAAGAGCTTTCTCATTTAGTATTTCGATCAAATCCAGTTTTTTTAGTCTTGACATAGCCTCATCGAAAGCTCCTACACCTGGCAATATAATTTTTTTTGCATGTTTTATTGATTCACAAGAGTCAACTAAATTTGCTTCACCTCCCACATGTTGGATAGCTTTAGATACTGACTTAACATTACTTATACCTAAATCTACAACAGCAATTTCATTCATCTTTATCTACTCGACCATAATCATCTTCATATCGAATTATGTCATCTTCTCCGAAGTAACTTCCGGTTTGCACTTCAATGATAGTTAAATTTTCTGAACCAAAATTATGTAGGCGATGTTTAGATCGAACGGGTATAAAGACAGAATTTCCTTTTGTGAGTGTCTTCTTTTCTCCATCAAGTTCAACAGTAGCCTCTCCCCTAACTACAACCCAATTTTCTTCTCGAAGATTGTGCGATTGTAGAGATAACGACTCTCCTGGCAAAACATCTATTGACTTCAACTGATATGTCTCATTCTTGTCTAAAACCGTATAACTTCCCCAGGGTTTTTTTACTAAATTTGTTTCTTTATCAAGTATTTCATTTTCGGTAGTTTCAATAATATCCTTTATGCTGTCTGCTTTGTCTATTGATGAAATGAGTAAACCCTCTTTGGAATTTATTATTATAGAGTCATTTATTCCGCAAACAACAAGGGTGCCATTGTCGTTCCTTATATAGTTATTGGTAGAGTCTGATAGTCTAATTTCACCTAAGATAACATTATCATTTTCGTCTTTAGCACCGTATTCTCTGAGAGCATTCCAACTTCCAGCGTCTAACCATTCGCATTCCAAGGGAAGAGTATATATTTCTGTAACTTTCTCCATAATTGCATAATCAATTGATTGCTTTTCGCACTTTTCATAGTGTGATTTTTTTAGAAATATTTCGTTATCTTCTGAAGAGGCCTCTTCGATTGAATTCCTACAATTGTCTAATAAAGAAGTACAGTAAGTATCGGCTTCAGTTATTAAATGATTAGCAGAAAGAGCAAACATACCACTATTCCAGAGAAATTTTTTTGAGGCCAAGTACTCTTTTGCCCTTTTCAAGTCAGGTTTTTCTATAAATTTTTCGATTTTGATAACTTGATGATCTGTATCTATTTCGCTTAGCTTTAAATAACCAAAACCAGTCTCCGGTTTTGTTGGTTTTACGCCAAAAGTGATCATCTTTTTTGATGAACATAACTCTAAACCTTTTGAAAGTGTGCTTTTGAACTCATCATCTGCCAAGATAAGATGGTCACTTGGTAAAATTAATAAATTTGGATCCCGAAATTTACTTAGAGAATATAAGGCCCCAGAAATGATAGCTGGAGCAGTGTCCCTAATAACCGGCTCACATATAATTGCTAAGGGTTTAACGTCAATTGCCTGCAGGTTCTCTTTGACATAATTTAAATTATCTTCAGTTGTTAATATAATTGGTTCTACTACAGGCAAAGTTCTTAATCTTAGAACTGTTTCTTGAAATAAGGTTTTTTCTCCGAAGAGATTGTGAAACTGCTTTGGTTTAATTTCAGATGATACAGGCCAAAGTCTCCTACCTAAGCCTCCACAAAGTATCAATGGAATATTCATCAAATAAATTCTAGAGGATTATATAGGAGCAATAAGGATTCGTCGGAGACCTTCTGAGTTCGTATTTGGATCCAAATACTTCCCTAAAAGCCAAAGTTTCTCCAGGAAAGTCAGGATGATTTAATTCATCGAATGAGATGAGAGAGCCTTTTACAAGGCGGTCTTTTATAAGCTCTAAACAATCGATTGTAGGTTTATATAAATCAAAATCAAAATGGGCAAATGCAATGATAGTTTCAGGATGATCATCTAGATAGTTCTTCAGAGTTATTGAGGCATCTCCCTTAATAATTTGATATTTTTTAATATGGTTGATCGGCGCTTCAGACTCATGGTAAGAAAGAATTTTGTCGAGATGCTCTTCATATGATTCGCTAACCCCATAAGCACCCTCAGTAATAACATTTGAATTTCCGTCTTTAATGTCGGCATTTGGGAAACCTTCAAATGTGTCAAATCCAACTATCTTTCTGGTGTAGTTAAATGGTTCGTAGATTCCTCTAAGAGACAATAATAAAGCTAAGTTTGGCCCCCACCTCACACCAAATTCCATCATCTCACCATGAATGTTAATTATTTTTTTATACAGATCATCAAAGTGAAGAAGTCTCGCGAGGCTCTGTCTTTTCATATATAGAGGTAAATTGGAGAGAAGCTCAAACGAATCCAAGGGCGTGTTCTCGAAAAGTGTTTCAAACTCTTTTCTTTTTTGCTTTTCCCCTGAACTTATATTTGATTTTACAAGAAAATCCTCTTTTTGATTTGACATCTTCTATAGTTAATCTGTTTCTATAACTTAAAGCTTAAATTTTCCCTTAGTTCTAGGATACATCACCTAAGTTGAGATGCAAATATTAAAAGAATAAGGATATATACTCTTTAAACCAATGAGGGTCTGTCTTGATCTCCATCGCCTTTAAAAAATTTAATATTTTTTACTTCACCTGTTGTCAAAAAAGCATAATTTATATCAATGTTGGACCTTACAAATGGTTCAAAATAATTAGGAACAATCAACCCATCAGTGCTGTACCTGTCAATAAAATTAGCATTTATTAACGAATTATTGTCCAAACCAAAATGATAAATATCTAAATATTCTGAATCATTTTTAGTTATTAGTTTAAAAAGTTGGTCTTTTATTCTTGCAAAGTTCTGCTCTGAACCTAAAACATCTACTATCCGCAAAATATTTGAGCCTTTTACTCGGATTTTTCTGTAAATAAAAAACAGCTTATATTGATTCTTCTCATCCAAGACAAGGCAATACTTATATTGGTATATGGGATGATCTCTATATTTGGCTAAGATGAATTCTTTTGATTTCTCTGGAATCAGTCCTTCACAGAGTAGATTAAGCTTATCGGCATTGAGGTTAATTAAGTCCTCTTTATAGATTTCTTTCATATGCAGATCATCAGCTTGCTCCTTTTTTTCTTTCAAAAAATTTGTAGAGTTACCTTTTTCCAAAATTTCGAATGAATCTAATGTAGTATTAATTAAGACATAATGTGACAATTTTCCAATGGTATAGCCCAATTTTTCATACAAGGGTGACACCTCCTTAGCATAACCTAACGCTTGAATGAGTATTGGTTTTATTTCCAGGTTATTTTCTATAAATTTTATAGTTCTCAAGCCCAAACCAGCTATATTCAGATCTTCTCTAACCTTCCATATAGACAAAAATATTGATGAGTAACTAAAGGTATTATCGAAATTTTCATATGGTATGAAAGCATGAATGGCCAATATATCATTTGTAGAAATATCCTTTGCTATAACTACATTAAGATGTGTTTTTCCTTGATGTAAGTAATCAAATAACTCAATCCTCTTAAGATAAATATGATTCTTATTCCAATGATTTTTTATGAAATCTAGAATTTCGTTTTTTTCTTCGGTGTAGGCTAACCTGATTTCAAAATTCACTTTATTTTGAGCAAATTGAAACAATTTTAGAATGAATATTTTTTCCTGACATTATCAAGTCAACAGGTTTATTAAGATTTATCTCCTCTCCTTGAAAATTAGAAACCTTGCCCCCCGATTCGGAAACTATCAACATGCCTGCAGCTACATCACAAAGTTTAGTAGAATTGTAAATCCTTGCAGTAAGAGACCCTTCACTTATCAAGCAAGCATCCAAAACAGAACAACCACTTATTCTCATTGTGAAAGTAGTTTCTACGAATTTGTGAAAAATTTTTAAAGAATTTTCATGAAGATAGAATTGATTGTCATACGCAACAATAGATTTTTCTAAATCAGAAAGCTCTGTGCAATATATCTTTTCATTATTACGATAAGATCCGCCACCTAAAGAAGCATGATACAAGTCCCCAAATTCTGGCAAGAATATTACTCCTAAAAGGACTTTTCCATTTTCTATATAAGCCAAAGATATACCGTAAGATTTCAAACCAGCTATAAAATTATGAGTTCCGTCAATTGGATCTATAGACCAACATACGTCTGGCAAGATCTCTAAACTTCTTTGCTCTTCCGATATGACTGGTACATCTCTAAATTCTTTATTTAATCCTTCAATTAAAAAATTTTGAATCGTTAAATCCAAATGCGAAACCATTTCTTTTTTTTCTTTTCTGATAACTTTTAACCCTTTCGACCTTTCTTCCAAAAGTATTCGACCAGCCTCTGTAGCCAATGACTTTGCAATTTTAAGAAAAAAATTAGTACCCGTATCAGTATCCATCACTTTAGGTTCCTTTTAAGTATTTTTCCTGAAGCGGTTTGAGGCATTTCCTCAATAAATACTATTTCAGAGGGAATTTTCATTCTTTGTAGAAATCTATTGCAGTGGTCCATAACATCAGTTTCATTGATATTGGAATCTTCTTCCTTTTGAATAAAAGCCGTAATATCTTCGCCATATAGATGATGCTTTTTGCCTACAACTGCTACTAGCCTGATGCCTTGCATTTCGTATATTACCTCTTCAATTTCTCCAGGAAAAATATTGACACCTCCTTTGATTATCAAATCTTTACTTCTATCAGAAAAGTAAAATTTTCCATTTTGGTCTTTATAACCTATATCTCCTGTTAAAAAGAAACCATCATGCATACAGTCATTTGTTGCCTTTTTGTTTTTATAATAGCCTTTGAAAATGTTTTTTCCTTTTAGACCAATTTGGCCGCTTTCATTCTCATCAGCTTCAGACATATCATCTCTAAAGATCTTACAATCATTGACATCAATTGGCCTGCCTATGCTTCCGGGCTCCCATCCGGATTCTAAAGGATCATCAAAATGGGAGGGTCCGGATTCAGATAATCCATAAAGATTAGAAACAGGTAATGAGAATTTTTCGAAAAATTTGTTTTGTAGCTCCGTTGCAAGAGGTGCCGAGCCACAACCCACATACTTGATCTCTAAACTTTCAAAATCTTTAAACTCAGTAGGAGTGTTTATAATCATTTCTAACACTGTAGGAACTGTCTGCATATTGCTTATTTTATTTTCGTGAATTGTCTCCCAAAAATTTCGTCTAACATCCATATATGATTCCGCTAGAAACAAAGTAGAGCCCTGAAATATAACTGGCAATAACTGATAATTAGTTATAGCTGTATGGCCAATTGGCAATAATCCCAAATGAATTGCCTCTGGCGAGTAAGAAAACCCTCTACAAATCGACTCTATCAAGGAAATCTGATTTGCATGAGTGTACTCTATACATTTGGGATTGCTAGTCGTACCTGACGTATAGTAAAAAGCCGCAGTATCTTGGCTAGACGGCATAAAGTCAAATTTGTCATCATAAGCAGAAATTTTTTCTAAAAAATTATTCTCTTTCCTTACAACCTCAACTAGCGAAAGTGATTTATTTTCCATCGATAGTCTAGAATCCTCTGTAAATAAGAGGTCGGATTGGATGAACTCCAAATTTTTTTTTATCTCATTTAGAGACAGAGTATGGGGCATTGGATTAATGGAAGCTCCGACCTTCTGCGCAGCAAAAAATACAATCAGGCCTTCAATTGAATTTTTGAGAGCAGAAGAAATTATTCTTGTATCACCATAATTTTCTTTAATAAAGTTTGCGCATTGGTTTACTCGCGAATGAAATTGAACGTAACT
>MDTD01201128.1_pt1 | contig 19467 bp, 15 predicted proteins | sample 811221 | NCBI WGS metagenome assembly MDTD01 (sample SAMN05326646, study PRJNA326480) | marine metagenome | isolation source: seawater | place: Pacific Ocean: South West | collected 2011 | reverse complement strand
TCGATCACTTCGCGATCGATCACGTCGTCCGCGTATAGCGCGGCCAGCCGCCGGACCAGGTTTTCCAGTTCGCGGACATTGCCGGGCCAGCGATGCGCCTTCATCAGCTCCAGCGCCTCGGGCGTGATCGACTTCGCCGGCAGCCCCTCCGCCTCCGCCGCCCCCAGGAAATGGCGCACCAGGTCCGGGATATCCTCCGTGCGCTCCCGCAGCGGCGGCAGCCGCAGGGGCACCACGTTCAGCCGGTAGTACAGGTCCTCCCGGAACAGGCCCTGGTGGATCAGCTGCCGCAGGTCCCGGTTTGTGGCGGCGATGATCCGCACGTCGGTGCGGATCGGCACCCGGCCGCCCACGGTGGTGTACTCGCCTTCCTGCAGAACCCGCAGCAGGCGGGTCTGCGCCTCCATCGGCATGTCGCCGATCTCGTCCAGGAACAGGGTGCCGGCCTCGGCCTGCTCGAACCGGCCGGTGGCGCGGGCGCTGGCGCCGGTGAAGGCGCCCTTCTCATGCCCGAACAGCTCGCTCTCGATCAGTTCGCGCGGGATCGCCGCCATGTTGATGGCGACGAAGGGCCCGCTGCGGCGCTGCCCGTATTCGTGCAGCGCCCGGGCGACGAGCTCCTTGCCGGTGCCGGATTCGCCGGAAATCATCACCGTCAGGTCGGTGCCCATCAGCCGCGCCAGGACGCGATAGATCTCCTGCATCGCGGCAGAGCGGCCGATCAGCGGCAGATGCTCTTCCTCGTCCGGCTGCGCCGGGCCGCTCTCCTCCACCGCGGAGCGGCGATGGGGGGCGGACAACGCTCGGTGCACGACCTGCAGCAGTTCCTTCAGGTCGAACGGCTTGGGCAGATATTCGTAGGCACCGCGCTCTGTCGCCTTGACCGCCGTCATCAGGGTGTTCTGCGCGCTCATCACGATGATCGGCAGGTCGGGTCGCAGGCGCTTGATCCGCGGCAGCAGGTCAAGGCCGTTTTCGTCCGGCATCACCACGTCGGTGATCACAAGGTCGCCCTGCGCCTCTTCCACCCAGTGCCACAGGGTGGCGGCATGGCCGGTGGAGCGGACGTCGTATCCGGCCCGACCGAGCGCCTGATCCAGCACCGTCCGGATCGAGCGGTCATCGTCGGCGACGAGGATCGTTCCCTTCATCCCAGTCTCTCTGCCTCCCCCAGCGCAGCGGCGTGTCGCCGCGCGGGCGCCGCCTGCTTGTTCGTTTGTTGGACCGGACCGCCCATCAGCGGCGCCGCCGCGACCGCCGCTCTGACGGCAGATTGCCGCCCGCGGCTGCGCCGGTACCGCGGCGCCGGCGTGGCGGTTCGCCGCCGCCCCCGCCGCCTTCGTACAGCGGCAGGTTGACTTCGAACCGCGTCCGCCGCGGCCGGCTGTCGCATTCGATGACCCCGCCATGATCGCCGATCACTTTTGCCACCATGGCGAGGCCGAGCCCACTGCCCTGGCGCTTTGTCGTCACGAAGGGGTCGAACAGGTAGGGCAGCAGATCTTCCGGCACGCCGGGGCCGTTATCGGTGACACAGACCTGCAAGGGCAAGCGCAGGCGCTCCCGGCTGCCCGGCACCGACAGGCGCAGGCCGTGGCGATAGGCCGTCGACAGGGTGATTTCCCCCTTGTCCTCGGGCACCGCCTCGGCGGCGTTCTTCACCAGGTTCAGGAACACCTGGATCAGCTGGTCCCGCGCCCCCAGCACCGGCGGCAGCGACGGGTCGTAGCGCTCGACGAAGCGCACCCGCCGCGCGAAACCGGCCTGGGCGACCTTGCGCACATGCTCCAGCACGTCATGGATGTTCACCGGCCCCTTCTCGACCGGGCGCTCGTCGGAGAACACCTCCATCCGGTCCACCAGGCCGACGATGCGGTCCGCCTCGTCGCAGATCAGCTTGGTCAGGTGGCGTTCCTCCGCCGGAACGCTCAACTCCAGCAGCTGCGCCGCGCCGCGGATGCCCGACAGCGGGTTCTTCACCTCATGCGCCAGCATCGCGGCGATGCCGACCACCGACCGCGCCGCGCCGCGATGGGTGAGCTGCCGGTCCAGTTTCTGCGCCACGCTCAGCTGCTCGATCTGCAGCACAACATGGCCAGGGCTCTCTGGGATCGGCGAAAGCTGCAGGTTGACCTGGCGTTCGCCGAGCTTCGGCGAGCCGATCACCACGCCATATTCCGACATCGAGTAGCCGTCGGAGACCACCTTGGCGACCATCGACAGGATCGGGCTGCCGAACGGCACCAGCTCGCTCAAGTTCTGCCGGGCCAGCGCGGCGGCGCCGGATTCGAAGAACTCCTCGGCCGCCGGGTTGGCCAGCCGGATCTCGCCGCTCCCCGAGACCACCAGGATCGGATTCGGCAGGGCCGCCAGAACGGCGTTCGGTTCGACCCGGTCGTGCACCGGGAATGCCTTGACCTTGGCCCGCGCCATCAGGCGGCCACCGCTTCGCGCAGGGGCCCCAGATGCCTTCTCAGCGCCACCACCACCTGCCGCGGATCGTCCATCCGGTTCAGCTCCCGGTGCAGCGCAGGCCCCCCCGGCAGGTCCTGCAGCCACCAGCCGAGATGCTTGCGTGCGATCCGCACCCCGCGGCTCGTCCCGTAATACGCCAGCATGTCGTCGTAATGCCCCAGGATGACCTCCTCCCGCATCGCGCCGTCCGGCGCCGCGCGCGGCATGCGACCGGCCAGCCGGTCCGCGATGTCCCGCAGCAGCCAGGGTCGCCCGCAGGCCGCACGGCCGACCATCACCCCGTCGGCGTCCGAAGCCGCCAGCGCGGCCTGCGCCTGCGCCGGGCTGGCGATGTCGCCATTCACCACCACCGGCAGGGAGACCGCCGCCTTCACGGCCGCCACGGCCGCCCAGTCGGCGCGGCCGCCGAACAGCTGGCACCGGGTGCGCCCGTGGACGGTCAGCAGCGCGATGCCGCAATCCTCCGCGATGCGCGCCAGGTCGGGCGCGTTGCGCATGCCATCGTCCCAGCCCAGGCGCATCTTCAGGGTCACCGGCACCGGCACCGCGCCGGCGACCGCCTGCAGGATCGCCCGGGCGAGCGGCAGGTCCCGCATCAGCGCGGAACCGGCAAGGCCCTTGGTCACCTTCTTCACCGGACAGCCCATGTTGATGTCGATGATGTCCGCCCCGCAATCGGCGACCGCCCGCGCGGCATCGGCCATCACCGCCGGCTCGTTTCCGGCGAGCTGCACGGCCCAGGGCATGCCCTGCCGGCGCTCCGACGGGGCCTGCTGCGCCTTCTCAAGCGATTCGCGGGTGCGACGGATCATGCCCTGGCTGGCCACCATCTCCGAATAGACGAGGCCGGCGCCGAACCGGCCGACAAGACGGCGGAACGGCGGATCGGAGATGCCGGACATCGGTGCCAGGAGGACCGGCGCTGCCAATGCGAACGGTCCGATTTCGATGGTCATTATTTGTGCAAACCTACAGGTTTTTGCCCACAGCTGCAGCAAATTAGGTGCAGTGCAGCGTGTGGGCAAGCGTTGCATTCAGGGCAGCCATGCGTCGTCGCCTGTGGCGGACGCCGGCGCGACCATCTCCCAGGCGCCGGAACCGCGGCCCCACGCCGTCGCATGGCCGCAATCCGATGGACGGCATGTGGCGCCGCGCCTAACGTGCGGCCCGTGACCGTCGACGCCCTCATCGTGGCTGCCGGGCGCGGCCTGCGGGCCGGCGGCGGCCTGCCCAAGCAGTACCGCCCCGCCGCGGGCCGTGCGCTCCTCTGGCATGCCTGCCGGGCCTTCCTGCGCCATCCCGCGATCCGCCGGGCGCAGGTCGTCGTCAGCGCCGGCGACGAGGCCTTGTATGCTGCCGCGGTCGGCGATCTCGACCTGCCGCCACCGGTCGCCGGCGGCGCCACCCGCCAGGACTCGGTGCATCGCGGTCTTGCCGCGATGGCCGCCGACCCGCCGGACCGGGTGCTGATCCACGACGCGGCCCGTCCCTTTCCCCCTGCCGACATGATCGGCCGGGTCGTCGCGGCCCTGCAGCAGGCGCCCGGCGCGCTGGCCGCGCTGCCGGTGCCCGACACGTTGAAGCTGGGCCGGCCGGGACCGGCGGGGCTGTCGTTCGCCGCACAAGGGCCGCCCCGGGACGGGCTGTGGCGGGCGCAGACGCCGCAGGGCTTCCGGTTTGCCGAGATCCTCGCCGCGCACCGGCGGGCGCAGGCCGCAGGCTTCGCGGCGACCGACGACGCGGCGATCGCCGAATGGGCGGGCCTGGAGGTCGTCCTGGTGCAGGGCGCGGAGGACAATTTCAAGGTCACCGACGGCACCGACCTGGCCCGGGCCGCGGTGCTCGCCGAGGGCCGGCAGGCGCCCCCTGCCCCGTCCCCAGCGATGGCGCCCCGGATCGGCCAGGGCTTCGACGTCCACCGCTTCGCCGTCACGGACACCCGGCGGCCGCTGCTGCTCTGCGGCGTGGCGATTCCCGGCGCGACCGGGCTGGCCGGCCATTCCGATGCCGATGTCGGCATCCATGCGCTGTGCGACGCGATCTACGGCGCCCTGGCGGAAGGCGATATCGGCGCGCATTTCCCGCCCAGCGACGGCCGCTACCGCAACGCCGATTCCGCCCTGTTCCTGGAACATGCCCGGGACCGCATCGCGGCCCGCGGCGGCCGGCTCTGCAATGCCGATGTCACCCTGATATGCGAAGCTCCGCGGATCGGCCCCCATCGCCAGGCGATGCGGGCGCGACTCGCGCAGCTGCTGGCCGTGGCGGAGGGTCGGATCTCGGTGAAGGCGACCACGACGGAGCGGCTCGGCTTTCTCGGCCGGGGCGAAGGGATCGCCGCCCAGGCGGCGGTCACGGTCGCCCTGCCCGACACGGACGGCTAGGCTCGCGGCCGGCCCGCACCCGTGCATCGCGGCCCGGGCAAACGTCACAACCGGCAGCAGTCCCAACCGGCAGCGGAGTGCCAGATGTTCGAACAGACCCTGCGGGATGCCGCCGCACAACTGCTGGACGCCGCCCGCGGGCGAGGCTGGCACATCGCAACCGCGGAGAGCTGCACCGGCGGCCTGATCGCCGGCTGCCTCACCGCCATCGCCGGCTCCTCCGACGTGGTGCTCTGCGGCTTCGTCACCTACGACAATGCCAGCAAGAGCCGGATGCTCGGTGTGCCGCCCTCCCTGATCGAACGGGACGGCGCGGTCAGCGAGAGCGTCGCCCGCGCCATGGCGGAAGGTGCCTGCGCCAACTCGCCGGCGGAACTCAGCCTCGCCTGCACCGGCATCGCCGGCCCCGGCGGCGGCAGTGCGGAGAAGCCGGTCGGCCGGGTGCATATCGCCGCCGCGGCCGAGGGCCGGGTTCTGCACCTGCAGCGCGACTATGGCGAAATCGGCCGCGACGCGGTCCGCGCCGCGACGGTTGCCGACGCCCTGGCCCTGGCCCTGCGCCTCGCCCGGGAGCCGGTCACGTCCTGAGGCCGGCTGACAGCCGATCGCAGCCATTCGCCGCTCCGCCGGCTGCGCGCCCGGACCGCCAGGGTCGTGCTGCTTCATTCGCGAATGGCGAAACCCGCAACATCCTATGCCGGGCTGAAATTCCCTGTTGCGGCGCTGCCGCGATGCGCATCTGCCTGTGCGAATGCAACCTTGCATTGCTCAGGCGACCAGAGTTCCCGTCCGCGCCAGGTGGGAACAGCCGATTAGCCTTCCGATCGATAGCCATTTGCAGGCAGTCACAGTAGATCAGGGGCATGCAGCGGAAGACGAGAATGGCGGGAAGAATGGCTTCGGCGCAGGGCGGGCGACGACAGTTGCGGCCGTTCCCCGGCCCTGTCGCCATTGCGGCATGAGTCCCTGAATGCGCGGTTTCCGGTTCATGCGACCACTCTCGGTCTATCTGGACCGGGTGCCGATGGTACTGCAGGTCAGCGTCGTGGTGTCGCTGATCCTCGTCGCAATCCTCGCCGCCTGTCTGATCACCGTCTCCAGCGTGCTGACATCCTCGATCCGCGGCAATGCCGGCGGCCATATGGAAAGCGTGGCGATCGACATGGCCGACCGGCTCGATGACGGCCTGTTCGAACGCTACCAGGACGTCGTCGCCATGGCCTCCGCCGATCCCTTCGTGCGTCTCGAGGTGGGCCAGTCCGGCCAGGCGCAGGCCTGGATCGACAGCCTGCAGGACCTCTACCCGCTCTATGCCTGGATCGGCATGGCGGGACCGGACGGGACCGTTCTGGCGGCCAGCGACGATGTGCTGCGCGGTACCTCGGTGGCCAAGCGGCCCTGGTTCGGCGCGGCCAGCACTGGCCCGCATCTGGGCGATGTCCATGAGGCGGCGCTGCTGGCCGATATCCTGGGCCCAGGCAATGGCGGCGCGGACCGGGATGGCGAGCCGATGCGCCTGGTCGACGTGGCGGCCCCGGTCCGGGGGCCGGACGGCACGCTGGTCGGCATCGTCGGCGCGCATCTGAGCTGGGACTGGGCGCGGGACCTGCGGGATACCGCGCTCACAACCCGTCGCAAGCAGCTGCAGACCGACCTGCGCATCGTCGACCGCAACGGCCGCCAGATCCTGGGCGGGACCTTCGGCGAGAAGCTGGACGGCCTGCCGTCGGTCCAGTCGGCCCTCGCCGGCAAGCATGGCTGGATGATCGAGGAGCTGGACGGGCAGAGGATGCTGGTCGGCTATGCCCCGACCCACGGCTTCGCCAAGCTGGACGGGCTGGGCTGGATCGTAATGGCCGCGACCCCGTTGGCCGTCGCCGACGCCCCGCTGAAACAGGTCAACCGGATCATGGTGCTGATCGGCACCCTGCTCGCCGTGATCGGCGTGATCGCGGCCTTCGTCACCGCGAAGCGGCTGGGACGCCCGCTCAGCATTCTGACGGCGGTGGCCCGCGGCATCGGCAGCGACACGCCGCGCACCCTGCCCCGCCTGTCCGGCTCGCGCGAGGTGGTGAGCCTGTCGCTTGCGCTGCGTGCGCTGCTGCACCGGATCGGCACCGTGACGGAGCGCCTGCAGGACACGCAGGAGCAGGCGGCGGAACTGGCCACGCAGAACCGCGAACTGGAGCGGCTGGCGAGCCTCGACCCGCTGACCGGCTTGCGCAACCGGCGCGCCTTCCTGGAACTGGCCGAGCACGAAATCGCGCGCGCCCGCCGCGACGGGACGAACCTGTCGGTGCTGATGATCGACATCGACCATTTCAAGCGGGTCAACGACACATATGGCCATGCCGCCGGCGACGAGGTGATCCGCAGCATCGCGCAGCTGATCCGCTCCCTGTCGCGGGAGGCAGACATCGTCGCCCGGTTCGGCGGCGAGGAATTCGTCGTCCTGCTGCCGAACTGCCGCTACGCCGACGCACGGGCGTTCGGCGAAAGGCTGCGGGGGCAGGTGTCCGCCAGTGCGACCCGGCATGGCGATGAGAACATCACCGTTACCGTCAGCGTCGGCTGCGTGGAGTTCAAGCCGCAGAGCACCGACCTGGACGCCGCGATCGACAGCGCCGACCACGCGCTGTATGTCGCGAAGCGCCTTGGCCGCAACCGGGTGGAGGGCAGCGCCCCCTGAGCGGCAGATCCATGCCCAGCCCCGGGAATGGCGATCGTGTCAGCTGTTCGTGCCCGCCTGGGTCGCCGGAACCGCCTGGCCGGCCTCGCCGCCAGTCGGACCGTAGAGGTCCGCCGCCCGATCCTCGAAGGCCTGAACCATGCGACGCACGGCCTCGCTGAACAGGCTTTCGATCGCCTTCTGCAGGATCCGGTTGCGGAACTCGAACTCCACGAAGAAGTCGACCTCGCAGGCCCGCGGGCCGGTCTCGATAAAGTCCCAGTGGTTGCGCAGGAAGCGGAACGGCCCTTCCGAATAGGCGACGTCGATACGCAGGCCCGGCCGGTCGAGATGCACCCGCGACGTGAAGCGTTCGCGGAACATCCGAAAGCCGATCAGCAGGTCGGCGACGATTTCCGCCTCGCTGCGCTGGCGCACCCTTGCACCAACGCACCACGGCAGGAATTCCGGATAGCGCTCCACCTCGGCGACCAGAGCGAACATGTCTTCGGCCCTGTAAGGCAGGCTGCGGCGTTCCTTGTGGACAGGCATGCGCTGGTCGAACTCGTGCTGCTTCTATTCGGCGGCGGCGGCCAGACGCGCCTGCCGGGCCGCGCGCAGACGGGCGAAATCCTCGCCCGCATGGTGGCTCGAGCGGGTCAGCGGGGACGCGGAGACCATCAGGAAGCCCTTCGCATAGGCCGACTTCTCATAGGCGCCGAACTCCTCCGGCGTCACGAACCGATCGATGGCCGCATGCTTGCGCGTCGGCTGCAGGTACTGGCCGATGGTGATGAAGTCGATCTCCGCACTGCGCATGTCGTCCATCACCTGGCCGACCTCGCCCTTGTCCTCGCCCAGACCGACCATGATCCCGGACTTCGTGAACATGCCCGGGTCCAGCTCCTTCACCCGCGCCAGCAGGCGGAGTGAATGGAAATAGCGGGCACCGGGACGGATCGACGGATAGAGCCGCGGCACCGTCTCCAGGTTGTGGTTGAAGACGTCGGGCCGTGCCTCCACGACCTTCTCCAGCGCGCCAGGCTTGCGCATGAAGTCCGGCGTCAGAATCTCGATCGTGGTGTCGGGTGACTCGCGGCGCACCGCCTCGATGGTGCGGACGAAATGCGCCGCGCCGCCATCCTCCAGGTCGTCGCGGTCGACGGAGGTGATGACGACATGCTGCAGGCCGGTATGCGCCACCATGGTGGCGACATGCTCCGGCTCCAGCGGGTCCAGCGCGAAGGGCCGCCCGGTCGCCACGTTGCAGAAGGCGCAGGCGCGGGTGCAGATCGCGCCCATGATCATCACGGTCGCGTGCTTCTTCGCCCAGCACTCGCCGATATTCGGGCACCCCGCCTCTTCGCAGACGGTGGTCAGGTCGAGCTCCCGCATCAGCCTGCGGGTCTCGTTATAGGCGGGCGAAACCGGCGCCTTGACCCGGATCCAGTCCGGCTTGCGCTGGATCGGGTTGTCCGGGCGGTGCGCCTTCTCCGGGTGGCGCCGCGCCGGATCCTTCAGACGATCTGGGTCCTTCAGGCGATCCGGGTCCTTCAGATGCTCACGATCCTGCAAGATCTTCTCCCGGAAGGATGCACATGCGGCGCCGGCAACCGGGCCGGACGCCGCCTCAGCCCTAGAAGTGTATGACCCGCCCGTAGGCGTCAAGCACCGACTCGTGCATCATTTCCGACAGGGTCGGGTGCGGGAAGATGGTCTCCATCAGCTCCGCCTCGGTGGTTTCCAGGGTCTTCGCCGTGACATAGCCCTGGATCAGCTCGGTCACCTCCGCCCCCACCATATGCGCGCCCAGAAGCTCGCCGGTCCTGGCGTCGAACACCGTCTTCACCATGCCTTCCGGCTCGCCCAGGGCAATCGCCTTGCCGTTGCCGATGAACGGAAAGCGGCCGACCTTCACTTCGTATCCGGCCTCCTTCGCCTTCGCCTCCGTCAGTCCGACGGAGGCGACCTGCGGCATGCAATAGGTGCAGCCTGGGATATTGCCCAGGTTCAGCGGATGCACCTCGTTGCGGCCGGCGATCTTCTCCACGCAGATCACGCCCTCGTGGCTCGCCTTGTGCGCCAGCCAGGGCGGTCCGACCAGGTCGCCGATGGCATAGACCCCGGGCTCGCCGGTGCGGCAATACTCGTCGATCACCACATGGCCGCGATCCACCTTCACGCCGGTGCCGTCCAGGCCGAGATTCTCGACATTGCCGGTGATCCCCACCGCCAGGATCGCCCGGTCGACCTTCAGTTCCGCGCTCTTGCCGTCCTTGCCCTTCAGCACGGCAGTGACCGCGTTGCCCTTCGCCTCCAGCTTTTCCACCGTGGTGGCGGTGTGGATCTTCATGCCCTGCTTCTCGAACTGCTTGCGGGCGAAGGCGGAGATCTCCTCATCCTCCACCGGCAGGACCCGGTCCATCACCTCGACCACCGTCACTTCCACGCCGAGGGTGCGGTAGAAGCTGGCGAACTCGATGCCGATCGCGCCGGAGCCGATGACCAGGAGGCTCTTCGGCATCTCCTTCGGCACCATCGCCTCCTTGTAGGTCCAGATCAGCTTGCCGTCCGGTTCCAGGCCCGGCAGGGTGCGGGCGCGGGCACCGGTGGCCAGAACGATATGCTTGGCCGACAGGGTCGCGACTTCCTTGCCGTCCTTGGTGACCGCCAGCTTGCCCTTCCCCGCCAGCGCCCCCTGCCCGTCGAACACGGTCACCTTGTTCTTCTTCAGGAGATGCTTCACGCCGCCGGACAGCTGGCCCGCCACCTTGCGGGAGCGGTCGACGATCTTGCCCAGGTCCATGCTGGCGCCCTGCACCTTGAAGCCGAAGGCATCGGCATGCTGGATCAGGTGCCAGACCTCGGCCGACCGCAGCAACGCCTTGGTCGGGATGCAGCCCCAGTTCAGGCAGATCCCGCCCAGATGCTCGCGCTCCACGACCGCGGTCTTCAGGCCGAGCTGCGCCGCCCGGATCGCCGCCACATAGCCGCCGGGGCCGCCGCCCACGACGATCAGGTCGAAGCTGGTCTCCGCCATCGCGCGCCCCTCCCCTCAGAGCATCATCGTCATCGGGTCTTCGACGAAGCCCTTGAACGCCGCCAGGAGCTGCGCGCCGAGGGCACCGTCCACCACCCGATGATCGGTCGACAGGGTGCAGGTCATGACGGTCGCCACCGCCAGCGCGCCGTCCTTCACGACGGGACGCTGCTCGCCCATGCCGACGGCGAGGATGCCGCCATGCGGCGGATTCACGACGGCTGCGAAGTCCTTGATGCCGTACATGCCCAGGTTGGAGATCGCGAAGCCGCCGCCCTGATACTCCTCCGGCTTCAGCTTGCGCTCGCGGGCCCGGCCCGCCTTCTCCTTCACCTCTTCGGAGATCGCGGCCAGGCCCTTGGTATCCGCCTTGAAGACGATCGGGGTGATCAGCCCGTTGTCCGGCAGCGCCACCGCCACGCCGATATCGGCATTGTGGTAGCGGATGATCTTGTCCCCGGCGAAGGAGGCGTTGGCGTCCGGCACGCGGCGAAGCGCCAGCGCCATCGCCCGGATCACGAAGTCGTTGACCGACAGCTTCACCCCCTCCGGCGCCTTCGCATTCAGCTCCTTGCGCAGGGCCAGCAGCGCATCCAGTTCCACATCCACCGTCAGGTAGATATGCGGAATGGTCTGCTTCGCCTCGGTCAGGCGGCGCGCGATGGTCTTCCGCATCGACGACAGCGGGACCTCGTCGTAACCGACGCCTTCGGGGATGACGATCTCCGTCGGCGCGGCAGCGGCCGGCGCCGCGGCTGCAGCCGCCGGCTTCGCGGCGGCGGCCGGCTTCGCCGCCGGTTGCGCCTCGGCTCCTTCGACGTCGCGCTTCACGATCCGGCCATGCGGGCCGGAGCCCTTGATGCCGGAAAGGTCCAGCCCGGCCTGCTTCGCCAGGCGACGGGCCAGCGGCGAGGCGAAGATCCGGCCATTCCCCTTCGGCGCGGCCGGCGCCTTGCCGCCAGCCTTTCCGTCGCCGCCGGACGGGGCTGCGGCCGGCGTCGCCGCCGCGGCCTTCGACGGTTCCGTGGCCTTTTCGGCCTGCGCGCCGCTATCGCCCTCCTCGGCCGGCGGCGGCGGGGCGACGGGTGCGCCCTCGCCCGCCTTCATGGCGTCCAGGTCGACATCCTCGATCTTCTCGCCCTCTTCCAGGAGGACGGCGATCGGGGTGTTGACCGCAACGCCTTCGGTGCCTTCGGCGACCAGGATCTTGCCGAGCACGCCTTCGTCGACCGCCTCGAACTCCATCGTCGCCTTGTCGGTCTCGATCTCGGCCATCACATCGCCGGCGCTGACCGTGTCGCCCTCCTTGATCAGCCAGGCGGAGAGCTTGCCTTCCGTCATCGTCGGCGACAGCGCCGGCATCAGGATCGGGATCGCCATCTCCGCCTCCCTCAGCGGTAGCAGACGGCGCGCGCCGCCTGCACGATTTCGTCGACGCTGGGCAGGGCCAGCTTCTCCAGGTTCTCCGCATAGGGCAGCGGCACGTCCTTGCCGCTGATCCGGGTCACCGGTGCGTCCAGATAGTCGAACGCCTGTTCCATCAGCACCGCGGAGATCTCCGCGCCGATGCCGCAGACCGACCAGCCCTGTTCCACGGTGACGCAGCGGTTGGTCTTCTGCACCGAGGCGACGATCGCCTCCCGGTCCATCGGCCGGATCGTGCGCAGGTCGATCACCTCCGCGTCGATGCCGTCCTTTGCCAGGATTTCCGCCGCCTGTTCCGCCATGCCGACGCAGATCGAATAGGAGACGATGGTGACGTCCTTGCCCGGCCGGGCGATCCGCGCCTTGCCGATCGGCACCAGGAAATCGTCCATCTCCGGGATCTCGAACTCACGGCCGTAGAGAATCTCGTTCTCCAGGAAGATGACCGGGTTCGGGTTGCGGATCGCGGATTTCAGCAGGCCCTTGTAGTCGGCCGCCGTGTAGGGGGAGATCACGGTCAGGCCGGGCACATGCGCATACCAGCTCTCGTAGCACTGGCTGTGCTGGGCGGCGACGCGGGCGGCCGGACCGTTCGGGCCGCGGAAGACGATCGGGCAGCCCATCTGGCCGCCGGACATGTACAGCGTCTTGGCCGCGGAATTGATGATCTGGTCCATCGCCTGCATGGCGAAGTTGAAGGTCATGAACTCTACGATCGGCTTCAGTCCGCCGAAGGCGGCGCCGACGCCGAGCCCGGCAAAGCCATGCTCGGTGATCGGCGTGTCGATCACCCGCTTCGGCCCGAACTCGTCCAGCAGGCCCTGGCTGACCTTGTAGGCGCCCTGATACTCGGCGACCTCCTCGCCCATCAGGAACACCGTCTCGTCGCGGCGCATCTCCTCCGCCATGGCGTCGCGCAGCGCGTCGCGGACATGGACCTTCACCAGCTTCGCGTCTTCCGGCCAGTCGGGCGCCACCTGCGCGGCCTTCGCCTTCGGCGGTGCGGGCTGGGAAGAGGCCGCGACATCGGCGGCATCGTCCGGCGCGGGCCGTTCGGGCGCCTTCGGTGCCTCCTCGGCGGCTGCTTCCTCTTCCGCCGCGGCCGGTGCCGGAACGGCATCGCCGAGATTGTCGAGGTCGACATCCTCCATGCTCTCGCCGTCCTCGAGCAGGACCGCGATGGGCGTATTCACCGCCACGCCTTCGGTGCCTTCCGACACCAGGATCTTGCCGAGCACGCCTTCGTCGACCGCCTCGAACTCCATCGTCGCCTTGTCGGTCTCGATCTCGGCCATGATGTCGCCGGCGGCGATCTTGTCGCCTTCCTTCACCAGCCAGGCGGCCAGCTTGCCCTCGGTCATCGTCGGCGAGAGCGCCGGCATCAGGATCGGGATCGGCATCTCAGGCGTGCTCCTCTACCGGCCGCAGCACATCGGTCCAGAGCTCCTCGGGATCGGGCTCCGGGCTCTCCTGGGCGAACTTGGCCGCCTCCGCGACCAGGTCCTTCACCTCGCGGTCGATCTCCTTCAGGTCGTCCTCGTTGGCCAGCTTGTCGTGCAGCATGCGGTTGCGCACCTGATCGATCGGATCGTGCTCGGTGCGCATCTTCTGCACCTCTTCCTTGCTGCGGTACTTCGCCGGGTCCGACATCGAATGGCCGCGATAGCGATAGGTCTTCAGCTCCAGGATGATCGGCCCCTTGCCGGCACGGCAATGCTCCACCGCCTCGCGACCGGCATCGCGGACCGCCAGCACGTCCATGCCGTCGACCTCCATGCCGGGGATGTTGAAGCTGGCACCGCGCTTGTAGAAATGCGTCTCGGCGGAGGCGCGTTTCACCGAGGTACCCATGGCGTACTGGTTGTTTTCCACGCAGTAGACGACGGGAAGCTGCCAGAGCTCGGCCATGTTGAAGCTCTCGAACACCTGGCCCTGGTTGGCGGAACCGTCGCCGAAGAAGGTCAGGGTGACATTGTCGGTGTCGTTATACTTCTGCGCGAAGGCCAGGCCGGTGCCGATCGGCACCTGGGCGCCGACGATGCCGTGGCCGCCGAAGAATTTCCGCTCCTTGCTGAACATGTGCATGGAGCCGCCCTTGCCCTTGGAATAGCCGCCGGCACGCCCCGTCAGTTCCGCCATCACGCCTTTCGGATCCATGCCGGTGGCCAGCATGTGGCCATGGTCCCGGTAGGAGGTGATGACCGCGTCCTCGCCGGCGCGGATCGCCGCCATCATGCCGACGACCACGGCTTCCTGGCCGATATAGAGGTGGCAGAAGCCGCCGATCAGGCCCATGCCGTACATCTGGCCGGCGCGCTCCTCGAAGCGGCGGATCAGCAGCATCTCGCGGTAATAGGTCTTCAGTTCCTCGGCATCGGCCTTGCGGATCTCGCCCTCCGGCGTCACGCCGGCCGTGGCCTCCGGCGCCGGCGTCGCGGCGCTGCGTTTGCGGCCGCCGCCGCTGCTTCTCGCGGTGCCGCCGGCCTTTCCGGCCGTTCCTTTCCCGCTGGAACCGCTACCGCTGGTGGCCTTTTTCGCCATGGATCCCCTCCCGGTCGGCACATGCGCAACTGCATCCCGGAGTATACGCGTCCGCGTTGCCGCGACCACGTAGGGGCGGCCAAGTGGCCGCCTTCGGGATGCCGGACGGGCAGCAGGCCGGGCCGCCTGCCCTGCCGTCGCGACCGGACCCTAACGCGAAATGCCCGCCCCGTCTCCAGTGCATGATCGCCGGCACCGGGCACGGCACCCGCGACCGCGCAGCGCACGGCAGGCGAAGCGAAAACGGGATCAGTTCTGTTGCGGCAGGAGGATCACGACCTCGTTCTCGCGCACGAGACCGAGCATCAGGCGCGCCTCTTCCTCCAGCAGGTCCGGATCCAGGCCGTTGGCATGGAATAGGTTCACCCGCCGCTCGAGGCGTTCGCGTTCGGCCACCGTCTTGGCAAGGGCCGCCTCGGCAATCTCGATCTCCGTCTCCAGCTGGCGATAGCTGTGGACGCCGCGGTCGCCCACGACGGCGTGGTAGCCGAAATAGGCAATGGCACCCAGGCAGACCACCGGCATGACAGCCTGCGTGGCGCGGCGGCGGATATCGTCGAGAAAGCGCATGGCCGAATCGAATCACGGGCGAGTCGGCCGGTCAATGCGAATCGTACAGAATCAGAAAGGGCATGCAGCCCTCCTGCACGCCCCTTCATGAAATCAACAGTTTAGAGAGCAATTCCTGAGATATCGCCTCAGGCCTGCGCGAAGGCGCGGATGCCGGGATAGCGGGCGGAGGGGCCCAGGGCCTCCTCGATTCGCAGCAGCTGGTTGTATTTCGCCAGGCGGTCGGAGCGGGCAAGCGAACCGGTCTTGATCTGGCCGCAGCCGGTGGCGACGGCCAGGTCGGCGATGGTGGAATCCTCGGTCTCGCCGGAGCGATGGGACATGACGGCGCGGAAGCCGGCCCGATGCGCCATGTCGACCGCCTCCAGTGCCTCCGTCAGGGTACCGATCTGGTTCACCTTCACCAGGATCGCATTGCCGGCGTTGCGGTCGATGCCGTCGGCCAGGCGCCTGGTGTTGGTGACGAACAGGTCGTCGCCGACCAGCTGCACCCGGCTGCCCAGCGCCGCCGTCAGGGCGGCCCAGCCGTCCCAGTCATCCTCCGCCAGGCCATCCTCGATGGAGCGGATCGGATAGTCGCGGACCAGTTCCTCGTAGTAGGCGACCATGCCGGCGGCATCGAGGCTGCGGCCCTCGCCCGCCAGGGTGTAGCTGCCGTCGGCAAAGAACTCGGTCGCCGCGGCGTCCAGCGCCAGCACCACATCCTCGCCCGGCTTGCGGCCGGTATCGGCGATCGCCGCCATGATCAGGTCCAGCGCGCTGCGGGTATCCTTCAGGTTCGGCGCATAGCCGCCCTCGTCGCCGACATTGGTGGCATGGCCGGCCTTCTTCAGGCGCCTGCCCAGCGCGTGGAAGACTTCCGCGCCGGCACGCAGCGCCTCGCCGAAGCTGTCGGCACCGACCGGCATGATCATGAATTCCTGGATGTCGATCGGGTTGTCGGCATGGGCGCCGCCGTTCAGGACGTTCATCATCGGCACCGGCAGCACCCGGGCGGAGACCCCGCCGACATAGCGCCACAGCGGCTGTTCCAGGTCGGCCGCCGCCGCCCTGGCCGCGGCAAGCGACACGCCCAGCAGGGCGTTGGCGCCCAGCCGGCCCTTGTTGTCGGTGCCGTCCAGCGCGATCAGGGTGCGGTCCAGGTGCAGCTGGTCGGCGGCGTCGAAGCCGGACAGCGCATCGAAGATCTCGCCATTCACAGCAGAGACCGCGCGCAGCACCCCCTTGCCGCCGAAGCGGCCGGCATCGCCGTCGCGCAGTTCCACCGCCTCATGCGCGCCGGTGGAGGCGCCGGAGGGAACGGCCGCCCGGCCGGTGACGCCGCTCTCCAGGACGACATCGACCTCCACCGTCGGATTGCCCCGGCTGTCCAGGATTTCGCGGGCGCAGATGTCGATGATGGCCGTCATGTCTCACTCCTGCATCGGTCGCACGGGTCCGCAGCCGGGCAGTGCCGGCGCCAGGACCGCTGGCATGCGGTTCGGTCGGGATGGTGCCGGGCCATGGCGGGCCCGGCGGGTCAGGGTTTAGCCGGTCCGGGCCGGAATTGCATCCCCGGATCGCACCGGAAGCCGAGGCTCAGGCGGTCTCGGACTTGGCCACACGGTCGAAGGCGATCAGGCGCCGCAGCATGCCTTCCAGCTGATCCAGCGGCACCATGTTCGGGCCGTCGGAGGGCGCATTGTCCGGGTCCTGGTGGGTCTCCATGAAGACCGCCGCCACGCCGACCGCGACGGCGGCGCTGGCCAGCACCGGCACGAATTCCCGCTGACCGCCGGAGCGGTCGCCCTGCCCGCCCGGCTGCTGCACCGAATGGGTGGCGTCGAAGACCACCGGGTAGCCGGTGGCGCGCATGATCGGCAGGCCGCGGAAGTCGGTGACCAGGGTGTTGTAGCCGAAGGACGCGCCGCGCTCGCAGAGCAGGATCCGATCATTGCCGGCATCCGCCAGTTTCGCGGCCACGTTGCGCATGTCCCAGGGGGCCAGGAACTGCCCCTTCTTCACGTTCACCGCCCGCCCGGTGCGTGCCGCCGCGACCAGCAGGTCGGTCTGTCGGCACAGGAAGGCCGGGATCTGCAGCACGTCGACCGCCTCTGCCACCTCCGCGCATTGTTCGGGCAGGTGCACGTCGGTCAGCACCGGCAGGTCCAGTTCCTTGCGCAGGTCCTGGAAGATCGGCAGCGCCGCGTCCAGGCCGATCCCCCGTTCGGAACCGGCGGAAGTGCGGTTCGCCTTGTCGAAGGAGGTCTTGTAGACGAGGTTCAGCCCCAGCCGGCCGGTCAGTTCCTTCAGCGCGCCCGCCATGTCGAAGGCATGGTCGCGGCTCTCCAGCGCACAGGGCCCGGCGATCAGGGCGAACGGCCGGTCGTTGCCGACCTCGAAGCCGGGACCGTCGGCCGCGCCGATGCGGACATGCTTGTCTGTCATCGAACGATTCCTTCCTGGAAACCCAATGTTCCGGTCCGGTGGAAGCCGCCTCAGACCAGACGCGACTGCTCGATCGCGGCGCGGATGAAGGAGCTGAACAGCGGATGCGGGTCGAACGGCTTCGACTTCAGTTCGGGATGGAACTGCACGCCAATGAACCAGGGATGGTCCGGCCGCTCCACGATCTCCGGCAGCAGGCCGTCCGGCGACAGGCCGGAGAAGTGCAGGCCGGCGCCTTCCAGCGCGAAGCGGTAGCGGGTGTTGACCTCGTAGCGGTGGCGGTGCCGTTCCGAGATCCGCTGGCTGCCGTAGATCTCCGCCACCCGGCTGCCCTTGCCCAGGATCGCCGGATAGGCGCCGAGGCGCATCGTGCCGCCCAGGTCGTCGCCGACATTGCGGCGCTGCAGCTCGTTGCCCTGCATCCATTCCGTCATCAGGCCGACGATCGGGTTCTTGCACTCGCCGAACTCGGTGGAGCCCGCATCCTCGATCCGCGCCAGATGGCGTGCCGTCTCGATCACCGCCATCTGCATGCCGAAGCAGATGCCGAAATAGGGCACCTTCTGCTCGCGGGCAAAACGTGCAGCAGCGATCTTGCCTTCCGCGCCGCGCTCGCCGAAGCCGCCGGGCACCAGGATGCCGTGCATCTCGGTGAGGCGGTGCCGGTCCTTGTCGAAGGGATCGAAATCGTCGGCATCGATCCAGTTCAGCTCCACCTTCACGTTATTGGCGATGCCGCCATGGGCCAGCGCCTCGATCAGCGACTTGTAGGCGTCCAGCAGCCCGGTGTACTTGCCCACGACGGCGATGTTCACCTCCCCTTCGGGATGCAGCGCCCGCTGCCGGATATGCTGCCACGGCGCCAGTTCCGGCGGTGGCGCGTCGTCGATCCCGAAGGCGCGCAGCACCTGATCGTCCAGCCCCTGTTCGTGATAGGAGATCGGCACCTCGTAGATCGAGCGCACGTCCAGCGCCTCGATCACCGCCTCTTCCCGCACATTGCAGAACAGCGCGATCTTGCGCTTCTCGCCCGGCGGCAGGGGGCGGTCGGCGCGGCACAGCAGGATCGTCGGCTGGATGCCGATGGAGCGCAGTTCCTTCACCGAGTGCTGGGTGGGCTTGGTCTTCAGTTCCCCCGCCGCCGCGATGTAGGGCACCAGGGTCAGGTGCACGAAGATCGCCTGCGCCGGCCCCAGCTCGATGCCGGCCTGGCGGATCGCCTCGAAGAAGGGCAGCCCCTCGATATCGCCGACGGTGCCGCCGACCTCGACCAGGACGAAGTCCTCGTCCTCCACCCCGCCCAGGGCGAATTCCTTGATCGCATCGGTGATGTGCGGGATCACCTGCACCGTGGCGCCCAGATAGTCGCCGCGCCGTTCGCGCGCGATCACGTCCTGGTAGATCCGGCCGGTGGTGACGTTGTCGCCCCTGTTCGAGGCCACGCCGGTGAAGCGTTCGTAGTGCCCCAGGTCCAGGTCGGTTTCCGCCCCGTCGTCGGTGACGTAGACCTCGCCATGCTGGTAGGGGCTCATCGTCCCTGGATCGACATTGATATAGGGGTCGAGCTTGCGCAGGCGCACGCGGTAGCCGCGCGCCTGCAGCAGCGCACCGAGTGCGGCCGAGGCGAGCCCCTTGCCGAGGGAGGAAACCACGCCGCCGGTTATGAAGATGAACCGCGCCATGGGCCTTCGTTATACCCAAGCCGCAGGCATGGCAGAAGGGCGCATTGCGCCGGCGCAACGGGCAGCTTGCATGTCCGCGGAAAGCCTTCGTTTTCGATGAGCCGGCCCGCCGCGGGCCGGCGCGGTCAATTGTCCGGCGACGACAGAGGGGTCAGCGACTCGCTGCCCCCGCCAGCCGCGCCGCTGTCCTGGCCGCTCCCGGTCCCGGGCGCCGCATCGGCGGGCGCAGTGTCGTTGCCGAGCGGCGTCAGGCGC
>MDTD01141448.1_pt1 | contig 19470 bp, 28 predicted proteins | sample 811221 | NCBI WGS metagenome assembly MDTD01 (sample SAMN05326646, study PRJNA326480) | marine metagenome | isolation source: seawater | place: Pacific Ocean: South West | collected 2011 | reverse complement strand
GCAAGTTCAATTCTTGCATACCGCACACCACACCACTAACTAAAATCGTGACCTATTCCCAACTATCACACAATGCACGTGAGATTGTTGCCAAGTTTACGCTTGCCACGTCTCAAGAAGTGCAGCTGGGTGTTGACTGGTATCCGTCCGCACTTGACATTGCTAACCGCATTGCTGTCAAGTATGGCGTATCAGCTGAGACCGCAGCGGGTGTTATAGCTGCCCTGTCGCCAAATAATCGCTGGGAGCGTAACATCATAGATGCTGAAGCCATCATCAAATGCTGGGCTGCTGGCGGTACTCGCTCTGACCTACTAGCCGTAAAAGTATGCACCTATGGCAAAATGAAAGAAAAAGCTATAGACATACTAACCCTCGATCTACCTATTGCCACTATCCTCAAGGGCAAGAAAATTGTCGAGTTTTTCAACTGCATCACTAACCCATTGCTCAATGACGTATGCATTGACGGGCATGCTTATTCCGTATGGTTCGGGCAACGCTTGACTATGAAAGAAGTGCCAGCTATTGGCGTGAAGCTACGCTCACAAATCAAGACTGATTATCGTGACGCTACTGCCTTCATCAATGAGGAGCTAGGCACATTCTACCCTCCAGCCACAATCCAAGCTATCACTTGGGTTACTCACAAACGCATCCACAATGTCTAAACAACTCACACTCATGCCAATACTTGACGGGTCTGTATTCGTCAACTCACAGGTCGTCAACGACCCAGTCCTCCTATCCGTACTCACTGACATCCATGACAGAAACTACCAATTCCCAACCCAAGAAGTCCAACGCTGGTACTTCGACACAGTCAAAGGACTCTCACGTACTCCCAGACGACATAGCTAAGGCTATTGCTTACCTAGAGTACCGCAGACTACGCCACAAACACCCACACGTATGAGAGTTCTAGACCTATTCTCTGGCATTGGTGGCTTTGCCTATGCTGGACACCTCCTCGGCGGTTTCACTACCCTCGACTTCGTAGAGATTGACCCATACTGTCAACAGATTCTACGCAAAAACTTCCCTAACGTACCTATCCATGACGACATCACAACCTTCGACACCTCCTTCAGATTTGGTGAGTACGACCTCATCACAGCTGGATTTCCATGCCAAGACCTCAGCTCGGCGGGCAAGCAAGCTGGACTGGGAGCTGGCACTCGCAGTGGCTTGTTCTACAGGGTCATGCAGATTGCTCGGCAAGTTCGACCTAAGTTCATCTTGCTCGAAAATGTTGCAAATACCATCAGTCACAACCAAGGGCAAACCTTCCAACAAATACTCCACGAAATTGCCCAAAGCGGGTATAATGCTGAGTGGGGCATTGTATCAGCACGAGACGTGGGTGGGTGTCACCTCCGCAAACGCATCTGGATTATTGCCTACGCCAACGACCCAAGATACTATCGCACATCCAAATGCCAAGCTGACAGCAAATGGACGGAGACTATCGCCGAAAGGTACAAGTCACAGCCTCAACCTACAGGACAAGCTCACACTGTTGCCAACACCACGAGCCTCAGAGTGGAAGGGGATAGGAGTCAAGGGCAGCAAGAGCAGCTTGCGTTGGCAGAAACAGGGCTACTTGACTGGAGTGATACAGGAGTCCGACTCAGTTCCGACTGGCGAACCTATGCATCTCAACCCATGCTTCGTAGAGGAGATGATGGGCTATCCCGTAGGGTGGACAGACTTAAATGCCTAGGCAACACCATATGTCCGCAAACCGCAACAATTCCACTCAATCGTGTCAAACAACTTGACGCTCTCTTCCAGCATAGCTAATATGTTGGATGAGGGTCTCACCCTCTGTTGTTCACCACTTATCATCATGCAACCAAAAGCACGCACCTCAACATGTGTCAAGTCTATTGACGTAGACCCTATCACAGGCACAGCTATTGTTGAGTTCTTGACAGATACACGCTATGAGTACACCAACGTATCTCGTAGAGCTATCGCCAACCTACTTGCACAACCTAACATGAGCTTAGGATTCTGGGTCAATGCCAACTGTAAACTCAAGAGTGTCAAGTGCAAAGAGATCACACCAGTCTCTATATACAAACACAAGCTTGCCAAAGTGCGAGTCTTACAAAAACCATCCCTTACAAATGTCTAACCACACCATGACTGTTACTTTCGACAAGTCTGTATCCTCCTCCATTTTGGAGGCAGGGTATAACTACTCGCCAACTGGCAATTCCACTATCGCTGTGCATTTCGACTCAAACAAAGACATCTATGATGTACTTCATGAAGTTGGACTTGAACACCTCGCAGACAACGTAATTTACACCAATTACTATGAGCTTACATGATCTTAAACAGTGCAAAGAATGTAAAGAGTTCAAACACTACACCGACTTCCCGTTATTTAGCACTAAGGGAGCAGGTCGCAAGAATACTTGCAAACATTGCTCCAACAAACAAGCGACAGTCAGACGAAGACTGAGACGCAACCATCCTGTACCTGCAGCTGGAGACTGTCCAGCATGTGGTAGGCATACCACCAAATGGGTTCTTGACCATGACCATAAGACTGACAAGTTTAGAGGTTACATATGCGATGCATGTAATGTAGCCTTTGGCAAGTTTGACGATGACTCATACACTATGCACCGCTCACTAATTTGGCTCCAATCTCATGTCTAATTCCATCAAAACAAACACCACAACAGACAAGTACATCAAGACCTTTGATGTTTCTGACGACCCTATCGTTTACACACTAACACGCACCAGCCCATACTCAATGGATGATATGCTTCTAGGTGTATTTGATAGCAAAGAGTCTCTGTTATGTAGGCTTACTCGCATCATGGACAGACCTGAAAATGATGAACAGTTTAAGATTGAAACACACAATCTTAGAACACTCAAGCAAGAGGAGGAACTCAACTATGGCGTATGATACTGTTAACGAGCAAGCCCTCATGGACTTTGTGCATGACATCAACAAAATCTTTGATGTTGGTTATGAAGATGACGCTGTATCACGTAAGACCCTCAAATCTTTCGATCAGCGTTGTACCAAGTTTATCAACCAATTACAAAAGGACTTCACATGACTAAGAAAGAACTACTCGACAAGCTAACCGACTTAGGTTGGGACTATCAAAGCCTCACCAGCTCTGGTAGAGACACTTATGATGAAATCATGAGAGGTCTAGGTGTTTTAGGAGCCAATGAGAAATGGATAGACTTATGACTGAGTACGATGACCTCATGAAACAAGTGGAGGAGCATAACAAGCAGCTCCACCGTACCAAGGACATCAATGTTGCCGACTGTCTAACATTCCAGGACAGGGACGCAATAGCACAGATCATAGACAAACGTGTTGCCAAAGAATACGGTGACATGTATCCATTCAAATGGTCATTCACCTGTAGCGGACACTTTATTTGTTAATTATGAGTACACCACACGCACAAGAACGCCTTGAAACTATCTTTGAAGAAGTCAAGGCAGCTTTCCCTTACTATGATGAGGAAAAGCAAGCTGAGATTGCTATGAAGCGATTTGATGAGGAGCTTGTATGAAAGCATGCCTCATAATGCTCGCCATCTCATTGTTCATACAGGGATGCCAGTACACCGTGTTCTTGCATAACAAGGACAACCCACCAACTAAATCAATTAGGATATGGTAACATGAAAGACCCATTTAAAAACAGAATACAAGAGCTAAACCAGTGGAACGCCACTGATGAACTCACTCAAGTTGACTTTTTAATGGGTCAAGAGGCAGCTCTTACCTGGGATTTACCAGCTTCCTATGTATGTGTCGTCAGAGCTATTAAGACTGACGGTAAGATAGAGGAGCGGGCATATCGTCAAGCTAAAGCAGCTAAATTGTACATGAAAAACTTACTTATCAATGACTGTGACTACATAGTTATGACAGGTAATGCAATCCTTGACACACTCCATGACCTACTATGACACTCAACCCACATGACCTATCAGAGTTACTAGATCGACTAGGCTACTACATTGATGATGAGACAGGGGAAGTTTTTATAGAGCTTGACCCATGTGGCCCGCCATCAATAGATAAGTTCTTAGTTGTACTAGCTTCTCAAGGTCAACTAATCACCAAACGAAATGCAGCAAATGAGTTAGGTTTTTATCTACCTAACTGGCAATGCTTTAGCAGCATGGAGGAATACTGTAAGGTATTTCCCTATGAACCACAATGTAAAATGTACGATGACTAATTTGACACAACGACAAATTGACCGTCTTGATGACTACGAATACTCACTCTTTCTAGCTTATGGTGACGCATACAAACCTACACCGACAGTTTCTTCTAGAGCAAGAAGCAATCAGCTGTGGGAGGCAGAGACTTCACGATTCTTTAGAGAAACTAGAAGGCAAATCTTACGCTTCCGCAAGCGTGTACGGGGTGTCATCAATCAAAGAGGCTATACCTTATCTAATGGAGAAGGTTGAGCAGACTAAACATAAACTTAAAACAGGTCAAGCTGGTAAGTTTTATAAAGACATAGCTGTATACCTCGATGACTTAGAACCCCTTGCAATCTCAACCATCATACTCAAAGTTGTATTTGACAGAGTATTTAGCACACAAAGAGGAGCCAATCTAATTACTCCTACTCTTGTTGCTATTGGATCTGCGTTAGAATCTGAGTGTAAGTTCAGATGGTATAAGACAGAGTACCCTGGATTGATGCACTACATCAGTGAAAAATACTTTCACAACGCCTGTGGTACACGACAAAAAGAGATTATCGCCAGCCAAAAGTTTGGTCAACGTGACATACGATGGACACCTTGGAGCGTCAAGGCTAAAACATCCCTCGGACGATGGGCTCTTACAGTTATAATGGACACCACTCAATGGTTTACCATCAGCAAACGTAAGACACACCGTAAACGTTACGATTATAGGGTAATCCCTACTGATTTATTCAATTCTAGGCGAACTGAACTAATCAAATCAGCTGAATTATTTTCTGGTATACCGTGGCCTATGCTAGTAGTACCAGATGATTGGGGTTATGATGAAGAAGGTAACATCATTTATGGTGGATACCTCACAAATACCATGATGAAAGGTCATGATTTAACCCGCAAAGGAAACCCCACCATAATACACGGAGAAACGCCTATTAACTTCTTAAACAAGTTACAAGCCGTGAGGTACTGTGTCAATCAGCACGTACTGCACACAGCAGAAGAGATGAGGTTGAAGGGTAGAATTATAGGTAAGTTTATACCTATATCACCTACTACTAAACTCCCACGTCCTGCAGATGCTGATACAAACCCAGAGAGTAACCTAGCTTGGAGACGAGCTATGGCAGAATCTCACAATGCTGATCGCATAAACTTTAAACGATCAGTAAGAACACGCACACAGCTAGAAGCAGCTAACAAATTTAAAGATGATGTCTTTTATCTTTGCTGGTCTTTTGACTACAGAGGTAGAGCATACCCAATACCAGCTTTCTTGACACCTCAAGATACTGACTTTGGTAAAGCACTCTTAAGATTTGCTGATGAGGCTAGTGTGACAGATGAGGCAGAACTATGGTTATCTTTCCAAGTAGCTACAACCTACGGATTGGACAAAGAAACACTAGAGGACAGACATTTATGGGTGTCTAAAAATACTGAACTCATCACCAAAGTTGCTACTGACCCCGTAAGACACTTGTCTTCATGGGAAGAGGTAGATGAACCTTGGCAATTCATGGCTGCTTGTCATGAGTACTACCACTGTTGTATAGCTAAAGACAAGTTAACTACTGGTCTTATGGTCGCAGTCGATGCAACCTGTTCTGGACTCCAGATACTTGCAGGTCTTGCAGCTGACAGAAGTACAGCAGAGTTAGTAAATGTTGTCCCTAGTAACAAACCTAGTGACGCATACAAAGCGGTGGCAGAACAAGCTAAAGAGTTCTTACCAACGTACATGCACCATTGGATTACTCGTGCCGTGTGCAAACGCACAGTTATGACAATCCCTTACAATGCTACTAAAGATAGCAGTCGCAAGTACATACGTGAATCATTACTTGAAGAAGGCATAGATCCTACAAAGGATGAGCTAACACAGATCGTCAATGCTGTTTATAACAGTATGGACACTATAGTTCCAGGGCCAATGCAAGTGATGAGATGGATAAAGAAACATGTCGGACAGTACATCAGAAATGGTGCTACTGCAGTTGAATGGGTCACACCATCTGGTTTCATAGTTAATCAAAGAAGAGATGACATTGAAACAATGAGGATGGAACTACAATTACTTGGTAGGACAAGTATTAGATTACCTACGGGTAAAACTACACCTAGCCCTACTAAGCATAAGTCTAGTACTGCCCCTAATTACATTCATTCATTCGATGCTTCGATCCTTCACAGATCTTTTAATCAATTCAATGAACCATTCACAGTCATACATGACTCAGTTCTTTGCAGAGCAGGAGACATGGGAACACTCAATCGCCTTGTGCGAGAAACCTATGCCAATATCTTTTCCGAAGAAGATTGGCTCTCCAAGTTTGCAGAGACCATCAATGCCTCTGAACCACCACCAATCGTTGGAACATTAAATCCCAAAGATGTTTCAAATTCCACCTATTTTTTCTGTTAATTATGGCAACCACCTACGTCACACCCGACCCCGTAACACTTGATGGCTTTCAAGCTATACTTAAGCCTGGGGAGTGGGGATATAAGTTATCTGCCCTTGTAAAAGGTGACTTAATAACTAAGTTAGAAGAAGAACGTGAATCAGCTCTAGAATGGGCTAGAAGCAAGAGTAAGAATCCCAAGAGAGTAACAGTCAAACCAGAGCCTTGGGAGGAGTTAGACAACCAGCAGGGTGCTTATCACATTCGTTTTAGCTGGAGAGATGGAGACAAACTTATTCCTGTTATTGTTGATACAGAAGGTACAGCAATCAAGGATACAGATACACCAATTTATAGCGGTAGTAAAGTTAAGCTAGCTTTCTTTCAAAAGCCATACGTATTACCAACAGGTGATATTGGTACATCATTAAAACTAAAGGCAGTTCAACTTGTTAGTCTTAACAGTGGAGCTGGTGTTGTTGATAATGGTGACATGACAGCAGATCAAGCAGCTGACTTGTTTGGTAAGACACAGGGATTCAAGGTTGAAGACCCTAACGTTGAAGCAGTTGGTACTCCTAGCTCTGTTGAGGATGACGACTTCTAATGCGTAGTCATTTAGAAGAACAAGTTGCTGACTTGTTAGATCAGTTGGCAGTACCTTATCAGTATGAATCTGAAAAACTACCTTATCTTATCGAGGCAAACTATATCCCCGACTTCAAAGTTGGGGACATATACCTCGAAGCAAAGGGTTACTTCCCACCAGAACAGAGACGTAAGATGAAAGCTGTAAAAGAATCTCATCCAGACTTAGACATTCGTATTATATTTCAATCACCTAACAATAAAATATCCAAACGTTCTAAAACTACATACGCAAAATGGGCAGAAAAGAACGGTTTTCCTTGGTGTGCTTATTATGCAATCCCAGTTGACTGGCTCAGATGAATCAACATTCCTATATCACACAAGCTGTGACCATTGCGGTTCGTCAGACGGTAATTCTGTATACGATGATGGACATACTTATTGTTTTGTATGTAACCATTTTAGTAGCGGGGAGCCAAGTGACGATAGTGGCAGACAAACCAAAACAGCTATGCTTAAAGGAACTCCTGTCAGACTAAAGAAACGAGGTCTATCAGAAGAGACCTGTCGAAAGTATCGCATCCATAAGGACGGTGATACCCTACGTATGCACTATTTAACTAAAACTGGTCAAGTATGTGCTGCTAAGGTTAAAACTAAGGACAAAGACTTCTGGATGGAAGGTAATAACACTGACCATCAACTTTTTGGGCAAAATTTATTCCCAGATAAAGGCACTCGACTCACTATATATGAAGGTGAGTTGGATGCAGCCTCTGGATGGGAAGCACAACCCAAATGGCCTCATGTATCCATACCAAATGGAGCTAAGGCTGCAAAGAAATCATTACAAAGGGTGTTAGATCTACTTCAAGGCTATGAAGAGGTTGTATTATTCTTTGATAATGATGAGGCAGGTAGACAGGCAGCACAAGAATGTGCAGAACTGCTACCCCCTGGAAAAGCTAAAATTGCTAGGCTTGAGAAGTACAAAGATGCTTCTGAGGCACTACAAGCAGGAGATAATGAAGCGGTAAGGAGAGCTATCTGGGATGCAAAAACATACAGACCAGACGGTATCGTTGACGCTAAATCATTACTCGAAATACTAACCACCCCTACCCCACCCGCTGACCATGAGTACCCATTTCACGGATTACAGTCAAAGTTGCACGGCATACGGTACGGAGAACTTGTCACTATTACTTCAGGATCTGGTACAGGAAAATCCAGCTTCTGTAGGGTTCTTGCAGGTCATCTTCTCAACCGACAAGAAAGGGTCGGTTACTTGGCACTTGAAGAATCTAACCGTAGGACGGCTCTCGGATTGATGTCCGCACAGCTAGGCAGACCTTATCATTTAGAGGAATATGAACGAACAGAACTCGAATACGCCTACAACAGTACTATTGCTAATTGGCATCTTTTCCTGTTCGATGGCTTTGGCAGTTATGACCCTGACACAATTTACAGTAGGATCGAATACCTTGCCTGTGGATTGGAATGTCGTGTTATCTTTTTGGATCACCTCAGTATTTTATTGAGTGGATTAGAGGGAGATGAGAGACGTATGATTGACGTTACAATGACCAAGCTACGCTCACTTGTTGAACGTACAGGTATAACATTGTTTCTTGTATCACATCTTAGACGTACACAGTCAGATCAAAACCATGAGGAAGGAGCACGTGTAACACTAGGACAATTAAGAGGGTCTGCTGCTATTGCACAGTTATCTGATACAGTTATTGCCCTTGAACGTGACCAACAAAGCCCTGAAAAACAGAACAGCACCACCGTCCGTGTTCTAAAAAATAGACACAGTGGAGAGGTTGGTGTTGCTAACGAACTGATCTATGACCTACGAACATGCACCTTTACAGAACATGAAGTTACGCCCGACTTCGACCCGACCACAGACTTCGGGTGATGTTAACTTAGCTTTTGATATTGAGACAGATGGAATCGACTCCAGTTGTATCCACTGTATCGTTACCCAAGACATAGACACAGGTCTAGTCACTGAGTACAACGATCAAGCTACTCCAAATTATAGTGTAGTTAATGGAGTTAATGACCTTGAGGTCGCTACTAACATTATCTCACACAATGGCATCATGTTTGATGTCCCGCAAATCCAAAAGCATTTCAGCTTTTTTAAGGGTAGAGCTAGACACTGGGACACACTTATCCTCAGTAGATACTTTCACCCAAACCTATTAGAGATAGATCTTAGACGTAAATGGACTATGATGCCAGCACGTCTCTACGGTTCTCATAGCTTAGAAGCTTATGGTTACAGGTTAAGATGTTTCAAAGATGGTTTTGGTAAGACTACTGATTGGCAAGAATGGTCTCCAGAAATGCAAGACTACTGTAAAAAAGATGTTGCTATACTTGTTAAACTATGGACACATTTTCAAAAATCCATCCAAGCATTGTCCTAGAACATGATACAGCACAGCTAATGGCTCAACAGAAGACCACAGGCTGGCCATTCAATGTAGAAAAGGCACAAGAGCTGGAGAACGCACTACTGACAAGGTTAGAACAGCTTAGAAAACAAGCTGAAACCGTTTGTCATTATGTACCACACAACTTGTTTACTCCAAAAAGAGATAACAAGAAACAAGGTTACTTTGCTGGAGCAGAAATGCAAAGGTTAAAGGACTTTAATCCTAGCAGTCGAGAACACATAGCTTGGTGGTTTAAAACCTTTCAAGGTTGGAAGCCTACTAAACTCACACCCACTGGTAAAGCAGTGATTGATGAGACAGTTCTCAAAGAAATAGGAACAGAAGAGGCATTGGTATTTTTAGAAATTTTGGTCACACAAAAGAAACTAGGAATGGTATCCCAAGGATCTAATGCTTGGTTGAAGCTAGTCAAGGATGGCAGACTTCACCACTCTTGCTTTATCGGTGCGGTAACTCATCGAATGGCACATTCACACCCGAATCTTGCACAAGTAAGTTCGGACAAGGATTGTCGTGAATTATTTATTACCAAACCAGACTGGAAACTTATTGACAGTGATCTAGCTGGTATCGAGTTGAGATTATTTGCACACTACCTTCATAGATATGACGGTGGACAGTATGCAAAGATATTACTTGAACAAGACATTCATCAAGTCAATGCAGATAAAATTGGAATCTCTCGCAGACAAGTTAAGACAATTACGTATTGTTTCTTGTATGGAGGGGGCAACCAGAAACTTGGATTATCTTACGACAACATGCTACCCCTCGAAGCTGCGAAGAAGAAAGGGGCAGAGATTAGGAGAGCTTATATGGATGCTATTCCAGGTCTTGAAAAGCTTGTCGAAGATACTAAAAGAGTTGCTGGTGGAGGTAGTATACGTGCTATCGACAAACGTCAAATCATTGTGGACAAAGAACACAAAGCATTAAACTGCCTTTTACAGGCATCGGCAGCAGTCATCGCAAAGCGTTGGTTATTACTAACACACCAAAACATTGGTCAAACTGTACATGAACGTTATGCTTTTGTACATGACGAACAAGTGTTAGGAGCTCCAGTTCCAAATGCACAGTTTATTGCTGACGTTTGCAAACTATCTGCATTACAAGCTGGTGAGTATTACAACATACGATTACCCATTGAAGCCGATGCACAAATCGGTGATAACTGGGCACAGGTACACTAATGCTATTAATTGACTCTGATTTCCTTGCTTACAAAGCTGCTCAAGCTTGTGAGATAGGTATAGACTTTGGAGAAGATGTCATTATTGCTCAATCACAATTCAGTGAAGTTCTGAAAGTATTTCATAATGAATTAAATAAAGTGACTAAAGCTATGATGGAAGACAACTTCATACTATACTTTTCAAGCACTAAAAATTTTAGAAAGAAAATTTACCCCGATTATAAGGGGCATCGAATGAAACGTAAGCCCCTTGGCTACAAACGTTTAGTAAATTACTGTAGAGAAAACCACAACTTTAAATTAATTGAAGGGTTAGAAGCTGACGATACCATAGGTATTGAAGCAACCCGCTTTGCAGATCCCAGTAACATTATTGTCAGTCCAGACAAGGACATGAGACAGATACCTAGTACGCTATGGAATCTTACTGATGATGTTACAGAGATAACTAAAGACGATGGTGACAGATGGCATCTAATACAGAGCTTAAGTGGAGACCCAACAGATGGGTACTCTGGTTGCCCTGGAATAGGAGTCAAGCGAGCCACAGAATTACTAAACAAAAATGAAAACAAGTGGGAGGCAGTGTGTAAAGCCTATAGAGATAGAGGGTTATCAGACGATGACGCTTTGCTCAACGCACGTCTAGCCAAGATCTTACGTAATGAAGACTACGACCACGACCGTAACCAACCTATTTTATGGACTCCTAATTAATTATGTTGAATGATTTGTTTCCACACCCTTTGGTAGCTAGAACTGGTAGAATCCAACAGTGGATTAAAGAACCAGAAGGACGTTTACCTGTCAGCTGCACAGTATTTGTAGTTGAAGATAGCATAGAGGGTGAGAATGGAATAGAAGCAAGCTGGCGTTTTGTCAGTCATGCTCTACGATTCGGAGCAGGTGTAGCAGTACACCTCTCTAAGATTAGACCTAATGGTCATACCAATGAAAAAGGATTAGTCGCTAGTGGCCCTGTATCATTTGGTAAAGTATATTCTGCCCTTAATGAAACGCTAAGGCGTGGGGGAGTATACAAAAATGGAGCTTGCGTTTTGCATCTTGACTTAGATCATGACGACATCCTAGAATACATTACAACACCAAGAGAAGAATTAGCTTGGGTTAAGCGTTGTGTAGATTTAACTCCAGAGATGTGGAAGAACACACCTCACAAAGAAGCATTGTTACACGGCATAAAGTCGGGTGACATTTGGTTAAACAAAATTAAGTATCAATATGGAAAAAGACTCTACGGGAACGTATGCCTTGAGGTTATGTTGCCCTCACGTGGAACGTGCTTGTTACAACATGTCGCTCTCAGTGCCTGTACAATCAGCAACATACAAGAGGGTTTCACTACAGGTATGTCCGAGTTGTGTGATCTCCATAGCAGGACAGGCGTTGGAGAATCTGGAGAGTACCTTGCCCCAGAAAATGACAGACAAGTGGGGCTTGGAGTGCTCGGTCTTGCCAACCTCCTCAGACGTTACAAGGTAACTTATGCAGAGTTTGGTGAAGCATTAGATAGAGTTAATTATGGTTTGGAAACATCAGAAAATGACACTTCCTTACCAGAAAATTCTCTTAAGATTGCATTTGCAATGAAGCGTGGAATACTAGCAGCAGCTGATATAGCTCGTGAGTATGGTATGGAGAGAGCATTTGCTATAGCTCCAACTGCATCATGTAGTTATAACACCAAAGATCTCGATGGGTATACATCCTGTCCTGAGATTGCTCCACCAATAGCTCGAAGTGTTGACCGTGACAGCGGTACATTTGGAGTTACATCTTATGATTATGGCGAAGTTGAGATCGCCTCGGAAGTTGGCTGGGACGCATACAAGCGTGTAGCAGACGGCATAATGACAATGCTCAATAAAACGGGACTTCTTCACGGATACTCATTCAACTCTTGGAGTGATGTAGTAACCTATGACAATGCGTTCATTGAAGAGTGGCTGGACAGCCCCCAAACATCTTTATATTATTCCCTACAAGTAATGGGTGATACACAAGATAAGTCCAGTGCTTTTGCTGCATTAGATGAAAGTGATGTCGATGATTACTTGAGTGGGATACTAAACGAACCCATTACATGTATAGGTTGTGCAGAATGAACCCTTATGATAAGTTATTACAACGGAAAAGAAAGTGGACTCCCGTTAAGCCCACGAAAGGAAAACTACTTGAAGGTAGTGAAGAAGCCATCTTCCGTGCTCTGGCAATACGGCATATGGAGCTACCTGTTGGTTCCTTTATTACGGAAACCCTTAGCAAAGAGGTTCCCGAAATTGCTAGAACACTTCTCGTCTCAAACGTAAAGGACGAGGAGAATCATGACCTTGCTCTTGGCTACATCGCTGACGCTCTTGGCGTTAACGAGAAGGCTGAGAGAGAGGCTAAACTATTACGTGATGCTTGGATAGCTCATCCAGATCACACTGTCCTAAAAGCTTTGGTTGCTGAACGTGCTATTTTCTTTGTTATTCTACCTTTCAATAGGTTTTGTGGCGATGCTGCTCTTAGGACAGTATCGGCTGATATTTCCAGAGATGAGCAAATTCATGTCGCCTGCAACTCTTTGGTATGTGCTGATATGGGTTTACGCCCTAGCACTTCTTTGGACAAACTTAGGAAAGCTACAATTAATTGGATTTTTGAACCATTAAATGATATATCACCTAACAAATATTTAAGCAGAAAATTTTGGACGAACTCAAGTGATCGTCTAATGTACGAAGGTAAAGCTCCAGAGCTTGCCGACACTAAGCGAGCTAGGATGCCCGCATTTTTTGAACATGCAAACACCAACTTACCCAAGTACGCTTGATTGGGGACGCATCGAGAAGATCATTGATGAACTCGATCAGCAGTTTCCAGACAAGTTTCCAGACCACACACTATCAGAGAAAGAAATATCTTTTAGGGCTGGTCAATTATCAATTATACGTATACTAAAAGAAAAATTTAAAGGAGAATAATTATGTGTATCGGAGGATTATTTGGTGGTAGGAGAGAACCTGACCCACTTCCAGTACAAAATGCACCAACCCCACCGCCACCCCCAGCACCTGTGCAGACAGCACCAACACCTTTACCAGAAACTCCAACCCCATCTCCTGTAACAGAGGATGAGACTAAGAAGAAGGCAAAAGTAAAAGCTAAGAAAGTAAATAAGAAGGCTAAATCTTCGGGTACTACTAAGTTAGCTACTGCTAAACCACCAACAAGTGGTTTAAAAGGTATTGGTACTAAGCAAGGTGTTAACACGACTACTACTACTTCTCGTGGAGGCACTTACGGTTAATGAAAAACGCACGGCAAAGATACCAAGAGTTATCTAGTCACCGTGAACAATTTTTAAATGTTGCTTATGAGTGTGCGGAATTAACACTTCCCACACTTCTGATGCGTAACGAAGGCGATGCTTTGTATCAAAGTTTTGTCACACCTTGGCAATCAGTTGGAGCCAAAGGAGTAACTACGTTGAGTTCAAAACTCATGTTAGGTCTTCTACCTCCCAGCACTTCATTTTTTAAATTACAAGTAGACGATTCAAAACTAGGTGAGGAAGTACCTGCCGAAGCAAAAAGCGAATTAGATCTTAGCTTTGCAAAAGTAGAGCGTATGATTATGGATAGCATAGCAGGTTCTACTGACAGAGTTCAGATTTTTGCAGCCTTGAAACATCTTGTTGTTACTGGTAATGCTCTAATATATATGAGTAAGCAAGGTATGAAAGTCTACCCTCTCAATCGCTATGTAGTAGAAAGAGATGGCAACGGTGAAGTAATTGAGATAGTCACAAAAGAACGAGTCAGTAAAAAATTATTAGGTATTTCAGAACTAGACGATAGCGTTAATGATGATTCAAAAAGTGACTACAAAGGAAGTAAAGACGTAGATGTATATACATGTGTAAAACTATATGATAATGGTTGGCGTTGGCATCAAGAAGCTAACGACACAATACTACCAGACAGCGTAGGTAAAGCTCCCAGGGACAAGACCCCTTGGCTACCACTACGTTTTGTCACTGTTGATGGAGAAGATTACGGACGTTCTAGAGTAGAAGAGTTCCTTGGGGACTTGAAATCTTTAGAGGCATTGATGCAAGCTATAGTAGAAGGTAGTGCAGCAGCAGCGAAAGTTGTATTTACTGTGTCACCCTCAAGTACAACTAAGCCAGCATCATTAGCTAACGCAGGTAATGGAGCTATCATACAAGGTAGACCAGATGATATAGGTGTAGTACAGGTCGGTAAAACTGCAGACTTTCAAACAGCATATCAAATGATAAACATGCTGGAAAAAAGATTGTCAGAAGCATTTTTAATTTTGACCCCAAGACAGTCAGAACGTACTACAGCAGAAGAGGTTAGGATGACACAGATGGAGCTTGAGAGGCAATTGGGTGGCTTGTTCAGCTTGTTAACTACAGAGTTCCTAATACCCTACCTCAAGAGAAAGATGCACACCCTCACACAGTCTAAAGAAATACCAGAATTACCCAAGTCTTTGGTAAGACCTACTATTGTTGCAGGTATAAATGCACTTGGTAGAGGTCAAGACAGAGAGGCTTTGTTACAATTCATAACAACCATATCACAGACTATGGGGCCAGAGGCTTTAGCTCAGTTCCTAAATGCTGACGAAGCTATCAAACGTCTTGCTGCAGCTCAAGGTATTGACATGCTTGGATTAATTAAAACTAATGAAGAGCGTCAAGCCGAACAAGAGCAAGCAATGCAAGCACAACAAATGCAGTCATTAACAGATCAAGCAGGAAAAATAGCAGGAACTCCATTAATGGATCCCTCTAAAAATCCACAAATACTTGATGCAATAGAACAAGCTGCACCCGCACTACAACAACCACAGTAATTATGGCAGAAACAATCCGCTACGACACATCAGATGATCCAGTAGCAGCACAAGCTATTGCAGAAAAAGAAGCTGAGTCTTTACGAATAGGTGAAGATCTTATGGCAAAGCAAGAGAAAAGGCTTGCTGGTAAATATAAAACAGCTGAAGAATTAGAGGCTGGTTATCTTGAGTTACAAAAAAGATTAGGTGAAACACCTGCTACAGAAACAGAGTCAACTGAACCACAACCAGAGTATGAATTATATTCTGATGATGGTGCAGTCAATTATGATACTGCAAATGAGTTATATGGAGAACAATTAGGAAACTTATTTAAGTCCAACGACATTGACCCGTTTGCTATGAGTAAGTACTTTGAAGAAAATAATGGTACTCTAGATGATACCATGTATGAACAGTTAAATAAGGCTGGTCTTAACAAAGACATAGTTGACAATTATTTAGCAGGTGTCAGAAATTCTTTAGGGACTGAACCAAATTCTACTCAGCCAATTCTAACTGACGCAGAGGTAAAAGACCTTAAAGGTTTAGCTGGAGGTGAACAAGGTTATGATAATTTAATGGATTGGGCTGCTAATAATTTAGGTGAACAGGCAGCTAAAGATTATGATGATGTTTTAGCAACAGGCAACAAGTCTGCAGTTAAATTTGCAATTACAGCACTTATGGGAAAATACGAAGACGCTAATGGAAGGGATACTAACCTTATTACAGGTAAAGAATCAGCTCCAGAAACATATAGAAGTATGGCAGAAGTTGTCAGAGATATGAACAAACCAGAATATACACAAGATGAAGCGTTCAGAGATGACGTTATCAGAAAACTATCCGCATCAAACTTAAAAGTATAGGAGCTAAACAATGCCTGGACATTATGGAAAAGGGATGAAAAAAACTGGTGGTACTAAGAAAAAAGGTATGAGCAAGGGTATGTCAAAACTACCTAAGTCTGTACAAAAAAAAATCATGAAAAAATAATGGCAAAAAAATGTCCTTGTAAACATGGCAAGAAAAAAAAGCGTAAGCCTAAGTATAGGTAGAGGCGAAAAATCCAAGAAGGGTGGTCTCACTGCTAAAGGCAGAGCAAAATATAATCGTGCAACTGGCTCTAACCTTAAGGCTCCACAGCCTGGGGGTGGTGCACGTAAGCGTTCCTTCTGTGCTCGCATGAAAGGAAACAAAGGGCCAATGAAAAAACCAAACGGAAAGCCAACCCGTAAAGCGTTGGCACTACGCAGATGGAAATGCTAAAGTATAATGGCTGGTAAATCTAAATTTTCTACACCGTATTATGACGATCAAGATAAACTTAAAAAGTTTTCTAAAAATGCGGACAAAGTTTTTAAAAGAAACATAAAAAAAATTAACAGTGTTAATGAGCAACCATAATGGCTAAACGAGGACTATACGCAAACATACATGCCAAGAGAAAGCGGATAGCTGCTGGCTCTGGCGAAAAGATGAGGAAGGTTGGGAGTAAAGGTGCTCCTACTGCTAAGAATTTTAAACGTTCAGCAAAGACCGCTAAAAAGAGATAGTTGAAAGACCTCTACATATACCTCACTTTAATAACTAACCTATTTATTTGCTCTGGCGTGATACGCCATTGGAACAATTTACCTAACGACAATGACACCACCCGACAACATCTTTCCAAACGAAACACAACCAATTATTATGAACCATAATCATTCAAACGATCAATGGCACGTTGCAGAAGAGACTAACGGTAGACTAGCTATGATAGGCTTTGTTGCTGCTGTTGGAGCATATATCTTCACTGGTAATATTATACCTGGGATTTTTTAAATGGCTGCAATTACATTATCAAAACCAAATACTAATTGGCAGGATTTTTGTAAGTGGGTAACAAGTACAGACAACCGCCTCTACGTGGGGTGGTTCGGTGTGCTAATGATACCTTGCTTATTAACTGCTACAACATGCTTTATACTCGCCTTTATTGCTGCACCTCCTGTAGACATAGATGGCATACGTGAACCAGTATCTGGCTCTCTACTCTATGGAAACAACATCATATCTGGAGCGGTCGTACCCTCCTCAAACGCAATCGGACTACATTTCTATCCCGTCTGGGAAGCAGCAACACTTGACGAATGGCTCTATAACGGAGGGCCATACCAGCTTATCATCTTTCACTTCCTTATCGGTGCAGCATCTTACATGGGACGCCAATGGGAACTTAGTTATAGACTAGGGATGAGACCTTGGATATGCGTAGCTTACTCAGCTCCAGTATCAGCTGCACTAGCAGTATTTCTTGTTTATCCTTTTGGACAAGGATCTTTTTCTGACGGTATGCCTTTAGGAATCAGTGGAACATTCAACTTCATGTTTGTCTTCCAAGCGGAGCACAACATTCTTATGCACCCCTTCCATATGCTCGGTGTTGCGGGCGTGTTTGGTGGTGCTTTGTTTGCTGCTATGCACGGAAGCCTTGTTACTTCCTCAATCCTTCGGGAGACCACGGAAAACGTTTCACAAAACTATGGTTACAAGTTTGGTCAAGAAGAGGAGACTTATAACATTGTAGCTGCACACGGATATTTTGGTAGACTTATATTTCAATATGCTTCTTTCAATAATTCTCGTTCTTTACATTTCTTTCTTGGTACTTTCCCCGTGGTTGGCATATGGCTCACCTCTATGGGAATCTGCACTATGGCTTTCAACCTTAACGGATTTAATTTTAACCAGTCAATAGTTGACGCTAATGGTAAAGTTATTCCTACATGGGCTGATGTCGTTAATAGACAGAACCTTGGAATGGAAGTAATGCACGAAAGAAATGCACATAACTTCCCGTTAGACTTAGCATCTGCTGAAACTACTTCTGTAGCATTGACTGCACCTGCACTAGCCTAACAGCCACGTCCGTTCATCCCCGCAAGGGACGCATGATTCCAAAGCATGGAACGGGGCTTTGGTATATGGAGATTACCATGACAGTAACTTACGTATATCGTGGCGTTACTTACACAAAAATTGTGAAGTAACAAAAAGGGGGGGAGCACCTCAGAGTCGGACTCCCCTCTAATTGGTAAAAGCCTTCTACGGAAGACACCTTTTGCCGTCTGGACGGTAGGGACAGACCTACAAACAGCTTGAGTCTTAGCTGATACATTTAAGATTCCAACAATTCTAGATCTAGAGACGATACATATAACCTTACAAAATAATGGCACAACAGTCAACAAGCAGTCCTAGCTCACAAACCTTTCTGGGTAGGATTGGTAATAATGCGTCACAGGACGCAACGAACAACAGAGACCTCTATTTAAAGTTGTTCTCAGGTGAGATGTTTACTGGCTTCCAAAGAGAGACAATCGCAAGAGATCTCGTTATGAAGCGTACACTCACAAACGGAAAGAGTTTACAGTTCATCTATACTGGACGTACAAGTGCGGAATACCACACTCCTGGCAACAGTATATTAGGAAACTCTGACGGAGCTCCACCAGTAGCAGAAAAAACAATTACAGTTGATGACTTACTCATCAGTTCTGCATTTGTTTACGAGCTGGATGAAACATTGGCTCACTACGAATTGAGAGGAGAGATCTCCAAGAAGATCGGTTATGCTCTTGCACAAAAATATGATAGACTAATCTTTAGAGCTATCGCTAAAGGTGCTAGACAGGCTTCTCCTATTTCAAAAACTG
>MDTD01104872.1_pt1 | contig 19471 bp, 38 predicted proteins | sample 811221 | NCBI WGS metagenome assembly MDTD01 (sample SAMN05326646, study PRJNA326480) | marine metagenome | isolation source: seawater | place: Pacific Ocean: South West | collected 2011 | reverse complement strand
TTTAGCTCTAGTTGTCGCTGCGTACTCTTGGGGTGATAGAGCCTTGATTGCAGCTGTTGGAAGATAGCGTTCTCCAGTTTTCTTACTGGGCTTACCACTTTTTGTTCTCCATTTTTGCTTTGTCCATGATTTAAGTGACCTTTGACTTTTTGCGAGTGCCATTTTTTGCCTTTCCTGCTACATTTAGAGCTATAGCCACAGCTTGTTTCTGTGGTTTACCCTCTTTTTTCAGCTTTTTTATATTGTAGCTAACAGTTTTACTAGATTTTCCTTTTTTTAGTGGCATTTTTCTTTGCTTTACTAGGTAATATACCTTTATTTACTGCTCTTGCTCTTTCGCTGAACCCTAATTTTTTACCTTGCCTTACTTTTGCTCTTATCGTTGCTAGTTTTGCGACCATGTGCTTTCCTTAACTGCTCTTTCGCCTTTTTTGCAAGGGCAGCTTGCTCAGTTTTTCCTGCAACCCTAGCTCGTTGTTCAAGAACGGTGAGGATTTGTATCTTCCTCGCATAGGGTTTGTTAATTCTTTTAACTTTTGCAATAGTTTCTTTTGCATCTTTTACTGTCGCATACTTTATACTTACGGTATCTTTAGGATTTTCATCCGTGTAGAGCCGTCTATCACTACCTTTCGGTTTTTTGCCTGTTCCTACTTTAGGATCTTTTCTTTTTGCCATAGTGTACAAACTTTTTGTTCTTTAATAATGTGCCTAAAGATTTAGCTTGTTGGGCGTGTGTCTTAGATGCTTTTTTAAGACCCTTAACTACTTTCTTTACCCTTTTAACGTGCATTTTATTTGTAACCCCCACCTGCTTTTTTATATCGTGAAGCTAGTAGCTGTGCTTTTCTTGCAGACCACTGTCCCGGATTGCCACCTTTTGATCCTGCTTTTATGGCTTGAAACATTCTTTTTCTCATTCCCGGTTTAGTGTAGTTGCCTGCTTTGTTTACAGTGCTACCACCTTTGCTTAGTTTTAGTGTAGATAAAGTCTTGGCTTGTTTAGCGTGTAGCTTTGATGCTTTTTTAAGTCCTTTTACAACTTTATTTACTTTCTTTTTAGTCGTTGCTGTCATTTTCATCCTCTGCGTATAGGTTATTGAACACTCTATCGGTGTTCCACACATATTCAATCTCTTGTTTTGAATGAAATATTCTTTGGGAAGGTCTAAAGTCAGGTGAGCCTGTTCCAGTCTCGAACCACGCAGGATGTGTTACTCTGACTCTGTTGTTTGGTAGTGCCACTATGTTTCCTGTATATTCGCCTGCGTTCATTAGCTCTAGCACATGACTTTGTTTGTGTTGTGCAGGATCGTCTGCTATTTCGCTATTCGTGTAATCTACGGTGAAATAATATTTTGCAGGATAAAACTCACCGTCCACTTTCGCTATCCAAGGTGCAGGAGTTGCTCTGTTTAGCACATACACGCTGTGGTCATGTGACATACAATCCCACGGTTGTGCAAGATATGGTGGCAACTCTTTTGCCCAATCATCTACTGGTGTATCACCTACTAAAGCTGTGATAGGCATCCTTGCCCACATTGCTCCACCAGTTACGTTCTGTTCGCCCTCTTCATCGTCTGTTTCACATCCTGTGAATATAACTTGAAAACTTAGGCATCTATTCGGCATTGATGTTACGGCTATTACCATACAATGTAAAAACTCGCCATAACCTCGTTCAAAATTTGTTGTGTATTCTCTTCTTACCCACGCTTTAAAATATGGGATGTTACTTTGTAAATATGCCACTGACTACTCCTTACCGTATATAACTGTTTGATCTTTGTTGTCTTTGTCGAACAGATACCAACAACAATTATCCTTACCTGTCATCTTGCTGTCTGGTATCCACTTCACTCTGCCAATGCTCACTATCTTCTGCAGTCGTTGTTGATAAGGTTTGCTTTGTTTAGTGTGTATCCAATCTGCATCGAATAACAGCCACGTTGGAGATAAGTCACTTAGGTGTTCTATTATCGGATGTAATAGTTTTCTATCCCAAGGTGGATTTGTTATATAATAGTCTGGTTTGTCCTCAATGTCAAGAACATTTTTTACTAAAATACCTTTTTCTTGTGGTTCAATGTCACTTTGGTATAAACACTTACCATCTGTGTATTTCAGTAGAAGTGATGTCAGCGTTCCATCACCTGCACACGGCTCTATAAAATTATACGTGATATAGTCGATGTGCTTTAAAAGAGGTATTAAGGCTTCTTCTGGTGTCCTGTAATAGTCTCTTTCGTTTCTCTCAAAGTTACTACGTTTACCCATTTACTATTTACGTCTTCTAGGTTTCCTCGCAGGTTGCCTAGACATATTGAGTTTAGCAGGTAGAACACGTAAATTTTTCCTACGGTTGTCATTAGGATTCATATTCTTATGATCTACCTGCTTTTTATCCCCCACTTTTACCCTGCCTTCTTTCATCAGAGCATATCTTGCTCTTCCTCTGGCAGCACGAGCTTTCTTACGTTTAGGAAGACCATCATACGTAAGATACTCTTTACGGTAGTTTCGTTTCTGGACCATTACCTCTTCTTTTTTCGGTTGTCCACTATACCGTATTTCTTAGCTACGCCCCCCATAGCGTAACCCTTCTTCTTCATTGAGCCACCTTTAGCATAACCTTTTTTGGTCATGCCACCCTTTTTCATGTAGCCCATTTTGTTACGCACACTTTGTGGTAGTTTTCTTAGTCCTACTTGGGAAGGATTAGTAGCTTTCAAACCACCCATTGCGTAACCCTTCTTTTTCATGCCCCCACGAGCCATACCTTTCTTCTTCATAGCTCCACCGACAGCCATGCCCTTCTTCTTCATGCCACCTCTAGCCATGCCTTTCTTTTTCATTGAGCCACCCATAGCGTAGCCTTTTTTCATGCCACCTCTAGCCATGCCCTTTTTTTTCATCATCGCACCACCCATAGCCATCTTTTTCATGTCAGCTTTGAATTTAGCCATTCCTGTTCCCGGCTTGTAGGTGTTTGCAAATTTTGTTAAAGCTTCTTTTCTGGACTTTATGCCTTTAGCTTTCATGAACTTTGTAAGCTGTTCAGCAGTTATGGCTAACTTAGGCTTATTGTTTTTGTCCATAAAATACAGCTTCCCTGCTTTCTGAGCAGCTGAAACTGATCTAGGTGCTTTACCTTTAGGCTCAAGAGCTTTCATTTTTTGCGACTTAATCACACCTGCAGCTTTACCACCTGCTCCTTTTGGTTCATTAGCCATCATTTTTTTAGCTTTAGCTTTTCTAGCCAATACTCCTGCAGCTTTACCACCTTTACCTTTGGGTGCAGTATCTTTTACTTTTGGTTTACTCGCAGCTATTATTTTAGCAGCTTTACCACCTTTACCTGCAGGTGCGTCAGCCATCATACGTTTTTTAGCTGTAGCTTTTTTATCGGCTTTAGCTTTTGCTATCGCTGCGTCTTGCTTCTTTTTAAACTTTGCTAAGTCTTTTTTATCTGAAGCTGATAATCCATCTTTAGACAATAATCGTCTTATTGCTTCCATTGGACTTGTTGTTTTTTTTCGTTTAAATCCTACTGCCATTTTAGTCTTCCTCTTCCTTTTCGAGCCATCCTTCTGCAATCATAGCGTCTTCAATACGCTTTAAAGTGTACTTCTGTCCAGTACGTGCTTCAATAGCATTACGTACGTAGAATACATCACTGTGGGGTATATGTAATTTATCAAGGGTGTTTGTACGGACGGCTTCATAGAAACACGAAATTACATCGTCAGTATATAGTTTTACTGATTTTTTACTCATTGTCAAGGATTATTTTACATTTACGTATAATTAATCTAACTGTTACTATAATGGGAATCTACATTTATAATGTTACATTTAAATGTTTATATACATTTAGAATAATATACACTTATAGTGTCTCACTTAAAGTGAACATCTTAGTTATACACTATTTTTCACAAGTTGTCAACACTTATTTATGTAATCCCAGTTTTTATCCCATTCAAGGTTAACTCTGTGGTTAACACTTGATTTTCCTGATCTGTGTATATATCCAAGCATACGTACTGTACACCCCATACTGACGCTTGCATGGTATGCATAGCGAATCAAACCGATTTGCATAGCAAAAAAGGGTTATACTATTTTGGTGAAAAGTAAAGATGTATTTATATCGCACCAAAAAAACAAAATAACTATAAAAATAAAGTGTTATTGACAATCTAAAAACTGTTGATCTAACAGTTAACGATTCGCGAATCAAAAAAAAGTGCTGTCAATAAAATGACAGTCAAGAAAATAATGAGTGTGCATGTGTCAATTATTTGACATCGGTCAGATCGGTCAGGTTAGGTGATTCGTCAAGCAATATTTACGATCCGGGCAATTTTATTTTTAACCTGTGACAAATATACCACATCAATCTGCTATGCAATAAATGCATACGACCTATGCAAAAAATGCATATCGGCAGCATTTGTAGGGAAAAGTTTTTTTTCAATATTTGAATCTTTTTATTTACTTATAATCAATATGGAGTCATAATCTATGTATGGTAAATAACGAATCATTTAGAAAAGGAGTTTAAACGCCATGACAAAACAAACTAAAAATAAATCAGTATCAGTATTTAGTATTAATCCATCTTTTGACGCTAATAGACCATTTACTGAAATTAGGAATAACTACCACCCTAAAACGACTCAAAGTAAATCTAAAGTTTATAAAAATAAACATGGTGATTTTGTAAATTCAAATTCTATTAATGCTCATTTAGTTATGATTTACGATATTAAAAATGATGAGTATTGGTACGAATTACCATACTTTGCTTGCACCAAAAAAGGCTATGAGCATTTATATGTTTTAGGAAATGCCGAACAACGACTCGCGTATCGCAAGTTTAGAATGCGACTAATCAATGGTCTAGTGAATGTTAAAATAAACTTTACGCCAAAACTGAAAAACGCTGTTAAGCGTGTCATGGCGAAATAAAAGCGTTTTTAGTAATTAGTATTTAAAGTTTATTTTTCATAATAGTTCTTGCCAGATTAATTTCTGGCAGGAGCTTTTTTTTTATCGTGAGAGTCAAAAAATTGACAGTGTCAAAAAGCTGCCACCCCGGGTGTCAAAAAATTGACATGCGTCAAAAATCTGACCGATAGGGGGGGGGGGGTCTTTTTATATTGATATTTAAAACGAATCACTATAGAATAAATTTAATATTAATTTAAACATATAGGTATATAATGTTAGATATTATTAAACATAAAGATTTTATTAACAAGTATAGTATTAATTTAGATTTTTACGAATGGTTAGAGTCTAAAGGCAAAAAGATATTTGAGAAAATCGGATTCTTGAAAGTGCATATTTCAAAAGGTAGTGGAAAATTATTAGATATTGATTCTATTTCAACTAATACTTTGACTAATGAATTTTGCATAAAACAACATAACAAAAAAACAGATACAATTTGTAAGAATTGTTATAGTTTTGCTTTATTAATGGGAATGAGGAAAAACATGCAAGAATGTTTAGAAAGAAATTCACAACTATTAAGTGAGTCGGTATTGCCAGAGTCGGTATTGCCTTTAATAATGCAAAAATATTTACGCATTGCGAGTCATGGGGAAAATATAAACATGACTCATGTTATAAATATATTTAATATTATACGCAAGAATCCCACGACTATTTTTGCTTATTGGACAAAAAGAACTGATTTAATAAATGAATATTTTAGACATTTTGACAAGCCTAGTAATGTTATTATGGTTTATTCTAACCCTAAAAAGAATCATATATTAAAGAAGATTCCTAAAAACTTTAACAAGGTTTTTAATAACGTCCATAAAGATAGATTTATAGATGAGCAAAATTGCACGGGTCAAAAGTGTAAAGATTGTATGGCGTGTTATACTTTTAATGCCGAAAATATTATAGTTGAAAAGGTCAAAAATTATGGTTAAAAAATTTATTAGAATTGAAAAAGTAAAAAAGTTTTTAGAGAAAAAACAAGAGTCAAAATCAAAAACTTTAAAACGCAAGAATCAAAGAAAGAATAAAAAAATAGGAAATTGGGGAGTTTAACGACTCCCTTTTTCTATGGAACAAAAGCAGAACAAACTTTTTCTGACCGAAAGGGGGGAGGGGGGAGGAGAAAAAGAAAATAAATGTATTGACATAAAACGAATCATATAGTATAACTGAGGAATAAACAGTTAACACAATAGAAAGCGAGGGTTAAATGACAGAATTAATTGATAAAAAAACTTGCCAAGTTCTACGAAAAGAACTGCAAAGGATTATTGAAGAAAGTAAAGATTATGATTCTTTAAATAAACAATTTGACATCAAGGTGGGGGATTGTAACTTTGATGGGTATGAAGTGACGTACAAAGTAACTTTGCGAATGAAAGACGTAGGGAGTAAAGAGAGTATGGATTTAGATAGATATGCTGATCTTTATAATGTAGTACCTCAAAAGGTTGCTGATGTACATGGTATTAAATATAAGTTAGTTGGGTACAGAGTGAAAGCTAGAAAGCAACCTTTCATCGTTTTAAACTTGACAAACAACAAAGAATATTTATTTACTGAGGATATGGGAAAAAGATTTTTTGGAAAGGAAGTAGCATGAAAACCATTGAATTAGATACCATAGAAAACAAGCGTGACGCTGAGTATATCAGTGACGTTATTAAAGAAATGCTTGCTGAAAAAGGTATTGACTTAACTGCTTTTAACTTTAAAATAAAAGTATATTATGAAGAGGAGAATCAGTAATGGAAAAGATAGATTGGAAATATATAGTTTGGGTTGGTGGGTGTGATGATTATTACATTGACTATGAAACAGCAAAAAGGCATCATGACGAATGGATAGAAAAAGGATATGATGACGTAATTTTAGAGGAGATAAAAGAATGAGAGCAATTTTAATTGACCCATTTGCCAGAGAAATCAAGGAAGTTGATTACGATGGCGATTATAAAAAGATATATGACCTCATTGATTGCACGACATTTGATGTGGTCAACGTCCCAAGTGGTAACGATGGCATCTATGTCGATGACGAGGGTTTATATAAGACCAAACAGGCATGGTTTACCTATCGATTTAATGCACACCCAATGCATAAAAATATACAACTAGTAAATAAAGCATTGGTTGTGGGTTGTGATGAGAATGGTGATTCGACAGAAACGACAGATACAGTTAATGCTATCAAAGGGCGAATCACTTGGGGATTTGTGCATTAATGGATATCTATTATGAAATAGGGTTGACAGTAGATGGTAAACAAGGAGTGTTGCATTTAGACAACAAATTTACCCATGTTCACGATTCTACGTCTGCCCTCAAGTGGGTTATTGAAACAATACTTGACAGTAACCCACATGCTGATATAGAAGTTGATTTTATAAAAGAATATAAACCTACGATACATTAAGGGAGTTTTATTATGAATAGATTTATTATAGATTATGATGTTGTGAGCATCGCACAATCACTATGTGACCAACATATCGTAAAGATGCCATTGGAAGAGTGCCAGATGTTATGTACAGCTTTATGGCATCACGCACCAGAGTACGCAGAGGAGAATGATTTATATAAGCCTGTTCATCAAAAGCACCCTTGTACATTGTGGGCGATGCACAGTAGAGATAACTATGAGTTTGCTTGGAATTTGTACTTTGCCATGTGTCAAGAGTATAGATTAAGATATAATAGATTTCATGGTTGTGGAAAGCATGAAGATGCACTAAGACCAAGTAGAGTAAAACATTTTTTACCAGATTTGGGATTAACAAAGCACCCTCAATGCTTTTCTGGGCATGACCATTTGAAAACAGACGAGTTTTTGCCTGTAAATGCCTATCGTAAGTTTTATTATGTTGACAAGATGCGATTCGCTAGATACAACAAGGGCAGATATATGCCAGAATGGTTAAGTGAAATGAGGATTGAACATGGAATGTGATTTTTGTAAAATATTTGTAGAGTGTGAAGATGGCTCTGCTTTTTGTGATGGAACATTATATAGTGATTTAGTAAATGTTGCTTGTAGTGATTGTTGTGGAAAACTAATCTATGGGGAAGATGATGCCGAAAACGTATTATAAAAAAGTGAAAACACCTAAACCACGCAATCCTGTTTTCACAAACATGGTACAAAGAAAAACCATGTCTATAAACGACAAGCGTGAAAAGGTTGCAAGACGTAGGCATCAGCATGAGATGTTTCAAGCTAAACTTTTGAGAAAGGAGTTAAAAGATGTATAAATCAAGATATTATAAAACAGTTGCAAGTTTCTTTGATGGTTTTTCTGGCACGATGATTGCTTTGGACAAGCTAGGAGTTATACCAGACGAGTATCATGCTTTTGAGATTGACCCTTATTCAAGTGCAGTAAGTCGGTATAACTATCCTAATATCATTCGTCATGGCGATGCACGAAATTGGGAAGTTCTCAAGGGCAAGAAGATTGACCTCTTGGTCGCAGGGTTTCCTTGCCAGAGTTATTCGGTTGCAGGGTTGCAGAAGTTCCAAGATGACCCAAGGGATATGTCTAAGGTATTGCTTGATGCTATCAAAGAATTAGATGTAGACAAGATATTGATTGAGAATGTTGCATCAATGCCAAAGGTTTGGAAAGATTATTTTACTGAAATGTTTCAAAGCATATTCCCAGACGTAGTATGTCACGAGGTAAATAGTTCTGTAAAGTCTGGTCAATCTCGTAGGCGATTATATTGGACAAACATTGAATTTGATGTCATGGAACTCATGTCCGATAGTGGGATAGTTATGAATGATATTCTTGAAGATGGTGCGATGGCAGATAGAGATAAATCACATTGCCTAGATGCTAATTACTTCAAGGGTGGTAATCTTAGACACTACTATGAGAAAGCTAGACGGCAAGTGGTGTTTGATAAGAATGGTAACATTGGCTGTAAGCAAGTCGGAGAAGCCGATATAAAGGGATATGACATCATTCGTAGGGTATACAGCCGACAAGGTAAAGCACCCTCTCTTACCACGATGCAAGGTGGTCACAGAGAGCCTAAAGTCGAGTGTGGTCGTATCATTAATCGAAAGATTAACCCAGAAACAGGCAAGAGAGATGATTACAATCCTAATATTAAGGCAAAACCTCGCATTGAAACCAGAGATGATGGCAAGACCAATACACTCTCTACAGTTCAAAAAGATAATGTTGTAGTCAATCATGAGCAGATGTATTGGAGAGCCTTAACACCTCTTGAATGTGAGAGGTTACAAACTGTACCAGACCATTATACGAAATGTGGTGACTTTGATGATGGTCTTTGGCTTAAACAAATTAGTAAATCACAGAGATATAAGATGCTTGGAAATGGTTTCACAGTAGACGTTATATCCACAATTTTGAAAGGAGTAAGTAATGAAACATAAAGATGAAATAAAAAGAGGTCAATACCTCAAATATGCAAACATATTAGCTGATTTTTGCACTACTACATCAGAGAAGTGTCCTATCACTTATGATATGGTAGTGGCTGTTGAAGAAATCTTACATCTCATACGAGAGGATTATGGTTTTGAATACAGAAAAGTTAAAAATGCTAGAGGTGAGTATTTTCATAGTGTGTATAATGGTTTGGTATTTAAAGAGGATAACATAGATGATTAAACTTATGCAATATGCAGTAGTATTTGAACCTTTTGAAGAAGAGGGTTTGGAATATGTCAAACAAGGGTGTGGAGCAATGTGGGACGATAAGAGTCCAATTAAACTGTTCGACACCCACGAAGATGCCCAGAAAGAAGCTGACAAGTGGAACACAGGACAGGTGGTGCAGTATGGATAAAAATAAATTAATGATTGATAGGCTTAAAAAGATGTGTCGTGAGAGAACTAGAGAGATACATCGTATTTATCATGGTGGCTTTTCGTCAAGGGAGCAATGTAATTTTGATGGTCAGCTAGAAATCATAAAAGAGATAATGCAGATGACAGATAGGAGAAAAAAATATGAGTGATGATGATGTAAAACAGCAAGCCTTGAAACAGGCACAGGAAGCATATGTTTTATTCATACTGTTCATCAAGTGGTTTAGCTACATCATGATAACATTGATTATTATAATGTTTATGAATAACTGGTTTGATGATGGCACAGGCAGTATGTTTATGCCAGATGAAATATATGAAGATCAGTATGACCCAAAAGGTCTTAACAAAAAGAAAGGAATATAAATGAAAGCATATCATAACAAAGGGTTTGGCATGGCATTTTTCGTGGTGTTCTTGTTACTTGTACCTCTGCCTATACTATCGCTGTGGGCAGTTGATGGTCAAGATTGGGTGGATAGATTTACAACTAAATACTTTTCACCTTGGCAATCAGAGTGTTGGGAAACAGCCAAGCATGAGAGAGTGTGCAAGGGGGATAACAACTGTAAATTTTGGAGGAATTTTTGTGATGAATGAGGGACAAGTATTATTATTAACAATGGGATTTGTCATTTTGATAACTCTTATAATGAATATCATAGCTTATGGGATAACAGGATGATAATAGAAACAGCATTTATGTGTATGGCTCTCAATATCTATCACGAAGCTAATAATCAATCTATGCTAGGGCAGATAGCTGTAGGACAGGTTGTTATGAATAGGGTGGCAGACAGCCGTTTTCCAGACACAGTTTGCGAGGTGGTAAAGCAAGCTGTTACGCACAAGGGGACAAATAAACCTATACTTTTTCGCTGTAGCTTTAGTTGGTACTGCGATGGCAAGAAAGACGAACCAGAGTATGACAGCCACGCATGGTTTTTAGCACAGGATTATGCACGAATAGTTCTGTCTGGGAAAATAGTTCTGGATGTAACTGAGGGAGCAACCCACTATCATGCAACCTATGTGCGTCCATCTTGGGCAAAAACAAAAAAGAGAACGACTAGAATTGATCGTCATATATTTTACAGATGGGAAAGGTAGGGTAGTTTATGAGATATGTACAAAAACGTAAATTAGCAGATGGTAAAACACATTACCGATTTAACCCACCACAAACTTTAGTTGACGAGGGAGTGGTAAAACGCAAAGAATTAGGTACAGATTTGCGTATAGTGAAGGTTGCTGCGAATCAGTTTAATGAAAAAATAAATGACTACAGATCGAGTCAAGAGAAAATTAGAAATATTAAGAGGGCAAGTACATTGTCAGATTTAATAGACAGCTATTATTTATCTAATGATTTCAATATGTTAAGAGATAGTTCTAAAGTCGATTATAAATATTTTTTAGAGATTTTGCGACAGACATCTGGGTCAAAAAAGTTTATGTCGGTTACAACTAGAGATGCAAAAAACGCATACGAGAGTTGGGTAAAGAGGGGAGTGACTTTGGCTAACCATGTTTGCTCTTGTGCGTCTATTGTATTTAATTATGCTGTTCACATGGAGTACACTACGTTTAATCCTTACAAATCTGTTAAAAAGCGTCTGCCAAAGAAGAGAAAAGTGGTCTGGACAGATGAAGAAGTGATAAAAATGCTTGACTTCTGTTATAGTGACTTCAAATATCGTAGCATTGGACTAATCGTGCAGATGGCATACGAGTGGTGTCAGCGTATTGGTGATATGCGAGAGTTGAAGTGGGAAAATTTGTTTTTAGATAGGTCGGAACTGTTTTTGGAGCAATCTAAACGTAGGTCGCAAGTGTTTTTGCCTATCTCTGAGGACTTGAACACCATGTTGAAGCAACAAAAGGAAGATTTTGGCTTCCAACCCTATGTGTGTCCCAAAATAAAGCCTGTACAGGGCGTGTATGTGCCTTATGGGAAGTATGAGATAGGAATGTTGGCAAGGCGTGTCATGAGGAAGATAGGGCTGTCTGACGAACTACGACTTATGGACTTACGAAGAACTGGAGTTACACAAATGGTCGATGCAGGTGTAGATATCAGCCAGATTATGTCTGTTACAGGGCATACAAACATAAGTTCGGTACAGCCTTACATAAAAAATACATTCACAAGTGCAAACAATGCATTGACAAAAAGAACGAATCATGTTAAAAGCACTTTAAGTGCAGACAGTGAAAGTGATATAATATGATAAATGATATATACAGTTTAGTGTTACAGTTAGAGTTACGTGATGGAGAAACTAAGCGTATGAATTGCCCTAATTGTGATGGCTACAAAACTTTCACTGCTACTAACAATATGGGTAGTCTTGTGTGGAATTGTTACAAGGCATCCTGTTCTGTATCTGGTGGTGTTCGTGTTCAGTTGACATCGGAAGATATTAAGAAGTCTCTGGGTTATGCTGTAAAAGAGTTGGACAATGCTGATTTTGTAATGCCAGAGTATGTTGTGCCGTACAGTGGACAGCGTGAGATTAATAGGTTCACAGAGAGGTTTGGTATTGATGAATGGAAATTACATTACGATGTAAAAGATAATCGTGCTGTCTTTCCGATTGTACACAATGGTATCATAGTTGATGCTATTGGCAGGTCGTTAAGAAATAGCTTGCCAAAGTGGAAAAAGTATGGTACAAGTGGGTTGCCGTTTTCTTATGGGTTAGGGAAAGTGGCAGTTGTGGTTGAGGATTGCGTGAGTGCTTGCGTGGTCGGTGGAGATGAATTTGTGGGTGTTGCTGTGTTGGGTACATCTCTTTCGGAAACACATAAAAAGTATTTATCGCAGTTCTCAACCGTTATCGTGGCACTAGACCCAGACGCATTGCCAAAAACTGTAGCATTTAGTAAAGAGTTAAGAGGTCATGTTGACAACGTAAAAATATTACGCTTGACAGATGATCTAAAGTACAGTAGAGAGATAGACATACACAATTTAAAAAGAATGGGAGACACAGCATGGAATTAAGTTTAGTTAGAAGTTTGATGGACAGGGCATTTTATGACGAGCATAGAGGTGCTAGATGCCCAGACAGATTATTCAGTAAAGATGTACGCAAGATTAAAAATGCGATTGACAAAGCGATGTACAACTACGAGAGAACCGTCACACCAGACGAGATCGAAGCGTTGTTCATGGCGAACAATCCTACACTTACAACTGCACAGAAAGGTGCATATGGAGATTTATTCAAACGGATTAAGAAAGAAAATCCTTTGGGTAATGATGTGGCACAGGAAGTCTTATCAAAGTTATTCCAACAAGTTGTGGGTGAAGATATTGCCAATCTAGGTTTCGATTATGTAAATGGTTCGCAAACAAGTCTTGAACCTTTGCGTAATATTCTTGAAAGCTACGGTGATGACTTCACACCCAATCTTAACGTAGAGTGGGATGATATGGATGTAGACACTTTGCTACAGAAAAACGATATGGAAGCCAGATGGTCTTTCAATATACCGTCCCTTACTAGGGTCGTTGAGGGTGTCAACGATGGACACCTTATCGAAGTGGGTGCTAGACCCAACACAGGTAAAACGTCTTTTCATGCGAGTTTGATTGCAGGAGTAAATGGTTTCGCAAGGCAGGGTGCTAAGTGTGTCGTGCTTTGCAATGAAGAGGGCAGTCATCGTGTGGGTCTACGCTACCTCACTTCAGCTACTGGTATGGACAAGTATCAGATAAAAGATAATCCTAGCAAAGCAAAAGATTTGTATGCACCAATCCAAAAGAATGTCAAGCTACGTGATGCCACTGGCAAAGATATGTCTTGGGTTGAAAGTGTATGCAAGTCTTACTCACCAGATGTCGTTGTTCTTGATATGGGTGATAAGTTTGCTAAGACACAAGGTTTTGCTCGACAAGACGAAGCCTTGAAAGCTAATGCTGTCCATGCTCGTATGATTGCCAAACAACATAAGTGTGCCATATTCTACATGTCACAGTTGTCTGCTGAAGCAGAGGGCAAGGTTGTACTTAACCAAGCCATGATGGAGGGCAGTAGGACAGGTAAGGCAGCAGAAGCCGATTTGATGATTTTGATAGCAAAAGATGCACCTGTAAATAAGAAAGGTGCAGATGATGATGGTGGTGAAGAAAGCACATTACGTCACATCAATGTTGTTAAGAATAAATTGTCTGGTTGGCATGGTCGCATTGTCTGTGATTTAGATTATAAAACAGCGAGGTACACAGCATGATTTCACAAATACTATCATTCCTTTTTGGTAATCTTGATGTTAAAGATATCAAAAGAAAAGAAGAACTAAAAGAGACAGCACTAGAAATATCTAGGAACGCTTTACGACAATACAATAAACAGAAAGACGGATATGTTTATGTTATATCTAATCCTGCATGGAAAGGGTGGTACAAGGTTGGTATGGCTGTTGATTCGCAAGATAGGTGTGGTAGTTATCAAACATCTAGTCCTCACAGAGATTACAGGTTAGAATACAGCAAGTATTTTTTAAATCGTAAAGTGGCTGAAGAAATAGCACACGATGTTATAAGTGAGATTTCTCTTGACAGAAACGGAGAATGGTTTAAAGTAAGTGTCAATAAGATTCGTAAAATAATCAAGGGAATAGATTATGAAATTAGTGCTTGATGTAGAGAATACTGTAACCAAACGGAATGATAGGCTACACCTAGATCCTTTTGAAACCAATAACTCCCTTGTCATGATTGGAATGAAGAGTGAACTTGGTGAGCAGGTAGTTACGTTTGACCACAGTGAAGCAGAACCCACACCAGATGGGCAAAAGATTGTTCAAGATATGCTTGATAAGGCTACAGTTCTTGTATGCCACAACGTATCACACGATCTCCTCTGGTTGTGGGAGTCTGGTTTCAAGTATGATGGTATTGTTTTTGATACAATGTTGGGGGACTACGTTTTACAGCGAGGTCAAAAGCAAGCGTCATCACTTGAGATGTGTGCAGAGAGGTATGGACTAGAAACAAAGAAGCAAGATACATTAAAAGAATATTTCAAAAAAGGGTTCTCTGTTCGTGACATACCTCATGCCGAGTTATCTGAATACTTAGTGGCAGACTTACGTGCCACAGATGAATTATCAGATAAGATATTTGGCAGATTATATAATAAAGATAGTGGTTTGATGAATACTGTTAGTCTTACAAACATGGTGGCTGTTTGTTTGTGTAAGATATACAGGAATGGTTTTGCTGTTGACTATGTAGGACTAGAAGAAGTTAGACAAGAGTTTGAGAAAGAAAAGAGACAGCTTGTGCAAGATTTAAATGAACAAGTTCGAGAACTCATGGGTGATGTTCCTATCAATCTGAATAGTCCAGAGCAACTATCGTGGGTGATATACAGCCGTAAACCAAAGGATAAGAATGATTGGTCAAGCTGTTTCGATCACAAGATGGACTACGATGGTTTCAGAAGTAAAGTTCTGGACAAAGCTGAAACTATTTACAAGAAGAAAGCATTTAAGTGTGAAGCCTGTGACGGTAAAGGTGTAATACAAAAGATGCGAAAAGATGGCAAGCCGTATGCCAGACCTACAAAATGTTCCACATGTAACAATCTTGGGTTTATATACAAGAATGTTGGAAAAGAAGTAGCTGGTCTAAAGCGACAGCCACCTAATTCACGTTGGGTTAGTCATAGTGGTTTCACAATCAACAAAGCAAATGTAGAGATACTTGAGAATATGGCTAGACGAGAGGGTGACAAGACAGCAGAGAGTTTTTTGAAGAAGATACGCAGGTTGTCTGCTGTAGAAACATACCTCTCTAGCTTTGTAGAGGGCATAGCAGACCATGTTAAGAGAGATGGTAAGCTACACGTTAGATTACTACAGCATCGCACCTCTACTGGACGATTTAGTGGAGCAGATCCTAACATGCAGAACATGCCCAGAGGTGGTACGTTTCCTGTGAAGAAAGTATTTATATCTCGTTGGAACAAAGGTAAAATACTTGAAGCAGACTTTGCACAGTTAGAATTTAGAGTTGCAGCATTTTTGTCGCAGGATAAAACTGCCATTCGTGAGATATGTAATGGTGTGGATGTTCATGCCTATACAGCAAAGATTATATCAGAAGCAGGACAGCCTATGACAAGACAAGAAGCTAAAGCACATACCTTTGCACCTCTCTACGGTGCTACAGGGTATGGTAGAACAAAAGCTGAAGCTGAATACTACGAGCAGTTTACCAAGAAGTATGATGGTATAGCCAAGTGGCATGACAATCTTGCACAAGAAGCTATAAATACTTTGAGGATAAAAACACCTTCTGGAAGAGAGTTTTCTTTTCCAGAGGTTGAAAGAAAGGGCAATGGTAAAGTTACGTATGGGACACAGATTAAGAACTATCCTGTACAGAGTTTTGCTACTGCTGACATCGTTCCTTTGGTTCTAATACGAATAGAAGAAGCCTTGCAAAATATGCAAAGCTGTATTGTAAATTCTGTACATGACTCTATCGTTATAGACATTCACCCAGACGAGCAAGACCAAGTTTTAAAGGTGATGAAAGAAATAAACAAGAACTTAAAAAATATAGTTGACAATCACTTCAATATAGATTTTAATGTACCCTTGTTACTAGAATCAAAAATAGGAAATAATTGGCTTGACACTAAAGATGTCTTGTGATATAACTATAGTTCTTTAAGTAAGATAGGAGATAAATATATGAGTGCAAACATTACAACAATAGATACAGACAACTATGCAGTTATGGCGAAAGCTATGGGTATGGCATCTGAAAGTGATACAAAGAAGAAGTCCAGTACACTGGCTCGACTACGTATCAATCATTCACCTTTGATGGGACAATCTGAGATCAATGGCAAGTCTGTCAATGTCGAAGTTGTCGAGGGTGGAACATACAAACTTGAAGTCCCGGATGGTGAAACATTTTATTCCACCACAGCGAGTGTTCGTCCGTTTATGCAGAGGTATATGTATAAGCGATTTGTTATGGGTTCTGGTGATACACCAAACAAATACATTAAGACAGTTATGAATGACAATCTTAATGTTGACCTCAAGGACAATGACGGTGGCTTCAACTGTGGTAAACCTGCAGGGTTCATTCAAGACTTCAAGGCTCTTGACCAGTCTACACAGGATCTTATCAAGCAGATCAAAAGAGTGCGTGTTATCTTTGGTACTATTGATATGAAAGATGCTGTAGATTCAAATGGTGTATCTGCTGAGTTAGGAACTACACCTTTCATATGGGAAGTAGAAAACAGAGATGCTTTCAAAACTCTTGGTAACTGTTTTATAAAGTTATCTAAGATGAAAAGGCTACCACCACAGCACACTTTTGAAGTGGCTACGGAGCAAAGAAAGTTACCTAATGGTAATAGTTTTTATCTTCCATCTGTTGCTGTAAACTTGACAGATATAATAAAGCTGTCTGACGAAGATCAGCAAACATTTGCAGACTTCATGCAGTGGGTTGATAACTACAATGATTACATCATAGGTGCTTGGGACGAGAACTCTCGTAAAAAAGAGGACATGGATGTTGATGTTGTTGACGAGATTATCGAAACAGAGGAGATACCATTCGAATGAACCATCCCTCTGAAATGGCTTTGCATCAATACTTGGAAGATGCTATCAATGGAAAGACCTCTATGTCTGCTAGTACCATAGCAGGTATTAAAAAAGACATAGGGGAAGCATTGAAACGCCAGTTCGGTAAAAAGACTAAGCGTAGAAAGTTTAATCTTAGAATGTCTAATATAGGTAGACCGTCCTGTCAACTATGGTTTGAAAAAAATAAACCAGAAAAGTCAGATCCTCTACCTACTACATTCGTGATGAATATGATGTTGGGCGATATTGTTGAAGCTGTATTTAAGGGTTTAATGAGAGAAGCAAAGATTGACTTTCAAAACTCTGAAAAGGTGTATCTAAACGTAGCAGGTAAAAAAGTAAGTGGTACATATGACCTTGTATTAAATGATGCAGTTGATGATATAAAGTCTGCTTCAGATTGGTCTTACAGAAATAAGTTCGAGTCTTTTGAAACTGTTTCTGCCGATGATGCTTTTGGATATGTGGGACAACTCGCAGGTTATGCAAAGGCTATGGGCAAAAAAGCAGGGGGATGGTGGGTAGTAAATAAAGCTAACGGTAGTTTTAAATATATACCTGCCAGTGATTTAGACGTTGACAAAGAAGTTGCAAAGCTTGAAGAAAACGTCAAAACTGTAACACTAAATAAATTTAAAAGGTGTTATGAACCAGAAGAAGAAACATTTAGAGGTAAGCCTACAGGCAATAGAATACTTGGTAAAACGTGTTCTTTTTGTAGATACAAACACTCTTGTTGGGAAAACTTACAAGAGTTACCATCTCTGCTGTCTAAGGCTAAAGAGCCTAAAATTGTTTCGTATGTTAGTATCGGAAAGGAGCAAATAGCATGAATGATAAATCAAATCCTACACTAGATGAAATGGCTAGTGAAATATCTGAAATGGAAAAGCAGCTTTTGGACATGAAAAAAGCTTATCGTGAAAAAAAGTATGAGGGCTTGAAGATAGCTATGGATGCCAGAAAGTCGGCAGACGAAGCTGTTAACGAAGAGTTAAAAGCTCTTGGTCTTAAAGCTTTTCCGTTTAACAGGTCTACATCTATTTGGTGGTAGGTGTTTAAGTCTGCTAAATACAATCTAGCACGTAGGCTAGGTTTTCGTAGTGGTCTTGAAGTAAAGATCGCAGACGAGTTGAAAGAACTCTCCATTCCGTTTATATACGAGGGTATGAAAATAGAATGGGAAGACCTAGCTTATCGTATGTATACACCAGACTTTGTATTGCCAAATGGTATTATAATAGAAACTAAAGGCAGATTTACTGTAGCTGATAGACGGAAACATCTTTTAATAAAGAAACAACATCCTAAATTAGACATTAGATTTGTTTTTGAAAACGAAAACAATAAACTGAGAAAAGGATCAAAGACCTCTTATGGTAAATGGTGTGAGAAGAATGACTTTCTTTACTGCACTAGAGTTATACCACAAGCATGGCTAAAGAAAAGAGGTAAGAAAACATATCCCACTCTCATACAATTTAGGAATAAAAAAATATGACCAGAGAACCACTGAACTTTTTAGGATACAGAGATGAAGAGATTAGTATTCGTATATCGCCAGAACTTGACAATAATAAATGGACAGGTAATTTGCATCTAACCATAGATGCTTTTGATAGTAGTCCCTTAGATGATGTCGATTATTTTTCTCTTATGAATTTTGTAAGAATGATAATGGCAACACCTGTTTTGATTGAAGAAGATGAAAGTGCAAGAGATAAACTTTGGGCAATAGCACAAAAAGATATTGACCAAAAGAAAAAAAATGGTAAGATACTTGGAAGAGAAGGTAATATTATAAAACTTAATTTTAACAACGAAACAGATGGGAGTGCATAATATGGCAAAATGGGAAATAGATTGTAAGGATAAAGATATGGTAAATAATCCACCTCATTACAACAAGTACGGTGTAGAATGTATCGAAGCTATTCAATCAGCTACAGGTGAAGGATATGAATATTATCTACA
>MDTD01082882.1_pt1 | contig 19473 bp, 10 predicted proteins | sample 811221 | NCBI WGS metagenome assembly MDTD01 (sample SAMN05326646, study PRJNA326480) | marine metagenome | isolation source: seawater | place: Pacific Ocean: South West | collected 2011 | reverse complement strand
TGTTCCACGATTTCCCGGGGACGGCGTTTCGGAGAATCTTCTTGAGTTTGTGCGCCGATTTGCGAAACGGGGCGGACATGGCGAAAACCTGCGGACCGAGCGTCGTCTCGGACGCCGTTCGGTCGCGCGCGCGCGCGCGCGAGGGACGAAAAGTGTGGATGAATGAAGATGAATGAATGAAAGGGCACCTCGAGAATGGCGACAGTGCGTCGCGCGCGGTGGACCATGCGTCGCGCGCGCGGTCGGTGGACGACGGTGGTGATCGCGGTCGTCGTCTTCGTCGTCGCGCTCGCGTGCGTGACGTGCGAGGGGGGCGCGACGGCGACGTCTTCATCGAGGAATGATGATGGTGCGCCGTTGATCGTCGTCGCGTTGGACGGCGTCGTGCGCGCGCTGGACGCGGACACCGGGAGGAATCTGTGGAGTTTTGATTCCGGTGGGGCGCTGAGCGGGGCGTCGTGGGACGCGGGGTCGTCGTCGTCGCGAGGGGAAATCGGCGGCGGCGCGCCGGCGGACTCCGTGGCGACGACGACGCCGACGGATCCCGCGCGTCGACGAAACGTGTTTCCGGGCGTGGACGGCGCTCTGTACGCGCACCACGTCGTGGATGGTTCGAAACACGTCGTGCGGCGGTTACCGGTGACGACTCGAGAGTTGGTGGACGCGAGCCCGAGCGCGACGCGGGACGGCGCGTTGGTCGTCGGACGACGATCGTCGACGATTTATGCGCTCAATCCGCGCACGGGAGCGGTCGTGCGGAGCGTGAACGTCGACGGGACGATCACGAGCGTGGCGAGCGATGGGGACGAGGACGACGAGGAGGATGCGTTGGTGTACGTGGGGAGAACGGAGTACGTCGTGCGAAGCGTCGACGCGAGCACGGGCAAGGAACGATGGAACGTCACGCACGGTGAATTGCGCAGTCTCGCTCGAGACGAGGAGACGGGGGCGTTACAGATAGGACAGGATCGCGCGCGCGACGCGGGGTCGTACGCCGTCGGGCCCGGGAACGTGGTGCAGAGTGTGGACGAGAAGACGGGGAAAGTGCGTTGGTCCAAGCGTCTCTCGTCATTACCGCTCGGCGTGAGCGACGCGCGCGGTAAGGTGATCGTGGAGAACGCGGCGCAGATTCAAGGCGAGAGCGACGATAAGATTATCATAGGTGCACACGAAGGGGGACTATTTGCGTTGCCGTACACGGCGAACGCGGGCGACGGGTTGCGAGACGGAGGTGATTCGTCCAACGCGCTCGTCACCATTAGCGATAGAGAGGATTTCATTCGCATCGATATCGGGAGCGACGAGGATGATTGGTCGTGCATACCCGAAGATTTAGTCAAGGATGCGCTGAATAAACAGCGAAACGAGCTTCCGAGCGGTGGTGGTGGGTCGCGAACGGCGCGCGCCGCACTCCTGGGAGGCGCCGTCGTCGTCGTCGTCGTCGTGTATTTGACGCACGCGAAGAGGCGAGCGGAACTCGATTCCGCGGAGGCGCCGAGCGCAAACGCGAGCGAATCCGCGGTGGAGCCCGAAGAGCAACCGCAATTATCCGCGGCGGCGAAGAAGCGCGCGAAGAAGCGCGCCAAACAGGCGGAGGCGAAAGCCGCCGAGGCTGAGCTTGCCGCGAAGATTCAGGCGGCGATGGAAGAGAAATCGCGGGAAGACACGCGCGTGGGGCGTTTGGTCGTCAAACCTTCCGTGCTCGGGTACGGGTCGTGCGGTACGATCGTCTTCGAGGGTGAGATGGACGGTCGACGCGTCGCGGTGAAGCGTTTGCTCGCGCAGTTTCACGAGCTCGCGCGCAAAGAGCTCAAGGCACTCATCGCGTCGGACGAACATCCTAACATTTTGAGATGTTTCGCCTTTGAAGAGGACTCGAACTTTGTGTACATGGCGCTCGAGCTCTGCGCGTCGTCTCTGGCTCGCGTCGTGGATCCGGTGGACGACGAGACGAACGGTCAATCCGGCGGCGCGGTGAACGCGTTGAACATTCAATGCGTCGATGCCAAGACCAAACGTCCGACGCCCGAGTGCATGCGAATTCTGCACGATGTCGTCTCTGGTCTCGCCGCGCTTCACGATCAAGGCATCGTTCATCGAGACTTGAAGCCACAAAACGTGTTGATCACATCCGCCGGCAGGGGCAAAATCGCCGACATGGGTCTCGCGAAACGCTTAAACATCTCCGACGGCACGTCGTTCGAGACGCACGTCGTCGGTGGACCCAACGCGAACAACGCCGCGGGGACGTCGGGTTGGCAAGCGCCCGAGCGCTTGACGCGCGGACGGCAATCGAGATCGGTCGACGTCTTCAGTCTCGGGTGCTTGATGTACTACTCGCTCACCGGCGGCTCGCACCCTTTCGGCGAGCGACTCGAACGCGATTCCAACGTCATCGCGAACAAGTTCGACGTATCCAAGTTGGATTTCTTCCCCGAGGCCGAGGCTCTGGTGCGCGCGTGCATAGACGCGGATCCGTCCAAGAGACCCTCCGCCAAGGACATCTTGGCGCACCCGATGTGGTGGGACGCGGAGAAGAAGATTCAATTCTTGATCGACGCCTCCGATCGAGTCGAGCTGGAAGACCGCATGAGCGATAGGACGATGCTTCGTTCGTTGGAGATGAACGCGCGTCGCGCGATCAGGTGCGACGATTGGACGGTGAAGCTCGACGCGGCGTTGCTCGAAAATCTCGGGCGCTACCGCGAGTACGACGGTTCGTCTCTTCGAGATTTACTCCGCGTGATTCGAAACAAGGCGAATCACTACCGCGAACTCCCTCCCAAGCTCCAACGCTTGCTCGGTTCGTACCCAGACGGTCTGTGGCGATACGTCTCCGTTCGATTCCCGTCGCTCTTGCTCGGCGTGCGCGATTTGTTCGCGCCGACGGCGTCCTCCGAACCCACGCTCGGGAAATATTTCCTCGGTCTCGAGGCCGCCGTCACCACCTTCACCCCACCCCTCGCCCTCGACGTCGACGACGCGGTTCCACAGACCCCGCTCGTCGCCCCACAGGTCTTCCCGAGCCGTCCCGGCCAAGCCGTGTGCGAATTTTACATGAAGACGGGTCGGTGTAAATTCGGCCCGTCGTGCAAGTTCCACCACCCCGAGGACGCCGGACACTGGGACCTCCCCCCCATTCGCAAAAAATAAGCATCACCAACTCGTGTAAAATTCGTGTGACTCGACCGATCCACCCCTCTCCCTCGCGCGTCCTCTCCCGCGCGCGTCGACACCCACCACAAATCAAATGTCACGAGTCACGACTCAACACGACCCCCTCATCCGATAGATTCGACAGATCATCGCGTCGGATCACCGACAAATCACGATGAAGGACGCGCGCGCGCCGCACACCGCGACGCTCGTCCACGGGCGCGCGCGATCGAGACCTGACATCGTCTTCCATCGACGACTCGTTTCCCGTCGACGACTCGATCCCAGCGCGCGCGCGACGAGCGCGCGAACGCGACGCGAACGCGATCTCGGCGCGTCGTTCGCCATTTGATTCGATTCGATCGATCGAACCGTCGCGTGGTTCCGTCGCGCGCGCGTCGACGAGGGACGTTCGAGAGAGATGGCGTGCGCGGCGCGGGTGACGTGTGCGAGAACCGCGGCGATGCCGACGGTGAGACGCGCGGGGGCGAGACGGGCGGCGACGACGACGCGCGCGGGCGCGAGCGACGGCGTGCCGACCGGGGACGGCGACGCGCAGGTGATCGTCGTGACGTCGGGGAAGGGTGGCGTCGGGAAGACGACGTCGAGCGCGAATCTCGGGATGAGCATGGCGAGATTGGGCTATCGAGTGGCGCTGATCGACGCCGACATCGGTTTGCGTAACTTGGACTTGTTGCTCGGACTCGAAAATCGCGTCATGTACACCGCGATGGAAGTGTTGGAGGGTGAGTGCCGCATGGAGCAAGCGTTGATTCGCGACAAACGATGGAGAACGCTGGCGTTGTTGCCTATCTCTAAGAACCGGGCGCGATACAACGTGACGAAGAACAACATGAACACGCTCATCAAGGTTTTAAAGGAGATGGAATTTCAGTACATCATCGTCGATTGCCCGGCGGGCATCGATGTTGGATTTATCAACGCCATCTCGTGCGCGGATAAGGCTGTCATCGTGACGACGCCGGAGATCACGGCGATTCGCGACGCCGATCGCGTGGCCGGCTTGTTGGAGGCGAACGGTGTGTACGACGTCAAGCTCTTGGTGAACCGCGTGCGTGCGGACATGATCAAGAAGAACGACATGATGAGCGTGAAGGATGTGCAGGAAATGTTGGGTGTGCCGCTCTTGGGTGCGATCCCCGAGGACACCGAGGTGATCGTGAGCACGAACCGCGGCGAGCCGCTCGTGTTGAAGAAGAAGCTCACCTTGGCCGGCATCGCGTACGAAAACGCTGCTCGACGCATCTCGGGCAAGCAAGATTTCCTCATTGATCTCGACAAGCCGAAGAAGGGTGTTTTCCAGCGCGTGGGCGAGTTCTTCGCCGGCAACGAAGAGTGATCGAGTCGTCGAGACTCCTTCTCACTCGCGCGCGACGGACGTTTTTAATCGACAAATGTGCTACTACAACAATTCCTACCCGCGTCACGCGCCAATACTCCCGCCACAACCTCCATCATAAATCCTCCGACCCGACGTCAAACTTGCACACGCAATCGTAGAGCTCACCACCGAGCAACTCGGCCACCTCGCGATGTTTCACCATGGCGAGCTTTACGCAGTCCACCTTTAATTTCGCGTACAGATTGGTCTCGATGCCTCGTCCCATGCCCTCGAGAACGATCAAATCCGCGTCTTTCGCCTCGTCGCGCACCTCTCTCGACACGAACCGTAAATCGATCACCGGCATGTCGTTTCCAGACGACACCACGCGCAAACGTCCATCGGTGATGGCGTCGCGAAGAATGGCGTCTCCCGTGGACGCGACGAGCGCCGGGAAAATTTCATCGCGCATCTCCCTCGCGGTGATGTCGTTGATCGACGGCGTCTCGTTCGCCGCCACGACCACCTCCGTTCCTCGACGAATGAGTTCACGAACGAACGGAATCATCCCCAGACACACGTCCGCGCCCGCGTTATCGACGAACACCACCGCCTTTCGATGTCGTCTCTTCGCGAATCGTTCTCTCAACGCGTCGAAATCGTCGACGCACCACGGTCTCGGCCTGAGTCTCGCCACCGTCGCCGCGAAATCGACACCGCCACCATTTTCATACAAGTCCACCGACGATGCGGCGCCGAGATCGAATATGTTCCCCGCGAACACGCCTCGCACGCACGCCTCCAACCGCGCGTCTTCGTCGGCGCCCGCCGTCTCGTCCAACGCGTGCAACACGTCGGGTAACGCCCCTAACGCCCTATCGTTCTCCTCTCGCTTCACGCTCGCGAAACAATCCACGAATCCACACGCTCGCAAGATTCCATCCCTCGCGCGACACAGTTCGAGGCAATTCGCGCCTCGCCACGGCCTCGCCGGCTCCGCGCCGCCCGCGTCCCGACACGCCCGTCGCGCCGATCCCTGCGGTTCCTCGTCCATGGCGCGCCCCTCGCACGCGTCGCACACGGCGTCGAACTCGCGCTGAAACTTTGCCGCGCGCGACTCGGCGTTTGCCTCACCGCACGTCGCCGCGCGTCTCGCGAAGGATGGCGTCGCCGCTCGAAACACATCCAGCCATCGCGCGCGCGTCACCTTTTCGCCGTCGTCTTCCCACGGCGCGAACGTCACCGGCTCGTAGCGCGACGCGTCGATGAGCGTCAACGCTACGCGCGCGTCCTCGACCTCGGCGGCGTCTCCCATCGCGCGCGTCGCGCGCTCGCGTCGGCCGTCGCGATCGACCGTCGAGCCCGACCGCACCAACTAAACCCTCGTTTCCCATACATCACGACCCAAAAACACCAACACCTACCAAAACCGTAGATTGAAAACACACCACGAAAACACAAAAACACCGCCACACTACGAACGTAACCCCTCTACACAGGAGCACACACCACCGACCAAAACCCACACGCGCGCCCACCTCGCGTCGATCGCCTCGGTCCCGTCCCTCGCGCGTCTCCCTCGCGCGCGCGCGCGCGTCCGCACAACTCGACGACCACGCGCCATGCTCGCGCAAACGATGTCCACCCGCGCCGTGTTCGCCGTCAAGTGCGTCGCGCGCGCGCCTCGTCGCTCGCGCGGTCGTCCTCGCGCGCACTTTTCCCACGGTGGACGCGCTCGAGCGTATCTATCCGGGCCCTCGCGGGATCGCGATCGGGGCGTGGGATCGGTCGAGCGCGACGCTCGCGCGACGCTCGAGACCGTTCGATGACGGCGCCGACTGACGGATGACTTTTTTCGTACGCTTCGCAGGGCGACGAAGACCACGCGCGCGTCTCGCACGGTCGTTCGCGCCGAGGCTGAGGTAGGACGACGATGCGATGATGATGATTCGATGATTCGTTGGATACGCGATGGATTGACGAACGGTGACGATGCGCGTCGACGCGACGCGCGGTGGGATTCGGTGCGGTGACTGACGATGGGTGGGTATTTTTTATGCGCGATAGAAGCCGGCGGCGAAGCCGAAGCCGGCGGCCAAGGAACAAATCGGCCCGCCGAGAGGCTCCAAGGTGCGCGCGCGCGCGTGATGCGAGCGGTCGTGGACGAGGGACTCGGCGAGGAGTCATGACCCATTGAGAGGAGGAAGAGACGCGCCGACGCGCGCGCCGCTCGACCGAGAGACGCTCTCGCGTCGCCGTCCCGCGTCGCGTGTGGGATGCGCGCGCGCGCGTTCGTGATGTTTCATCCATCGAACGCGTGACTGACCTCGATGATTGCGGTTTCGACGCGCTTTCGTACCCGCCGCGCAGGTTAAGATTTTGCGCCCGGAGTCGTACTGGTTCAACGATTATGGCAAGGTCATCTCCGTCGACCAATCCGGCGTGCGATACCCGGTCGTCGTTCGTTTCGAAAAGGTTAACTATGCGGGTGTTTCCACCAACAACTACGCGCTCGATGAGATTGAGTACTAAGCGGTTGATTGGTGACGCCCGAGCGGATCGTCGCCCGGGACGCGCGCGCGTCCCGGGGCGCGATTCGCGCGTCTCGGAGACGAGACGCGCGCGGGCGGTTTCGTAGTAGCAGACCGAAGGTTGTTCGGAAGACATAGCACACGCGTGATTCACGATGGGGTTTGTACTAGGTTGTTTTTATGAGCACTGTAACGACGATCCCGTCGACGCTTCGTCTCTTCGCCTCTTTGCCTCTCGTCGAGCCTCAACACCATCGATCGTCCGCGTCGTCATCTTCTCGTCCTCATCGCACGCCTCGCGCGATGCCTCCGCGCGAGGCACGCGATGCGGATGAACGCGCGGGTCTTCTCGCGCGCGACGTCGAGAAGGGCGGTGGAGGCGCGACGACGGGCGGCGCGCGCGTCGACGACGACGACGACGAGACGGCGCGAGAGAGAAGACCCGCGCGAGAGATTCGGCGCTCGGTGACGCTCGGACGCGCGATGCGCGCGGCGTTCGTGAGCGCGGGCGTCGCGTTCGTGTGTGCGGTGAGCGTTTTAGACGGATACCGTGGACGCGGGACGTCGGGGAACATCGCGATCGACGGCGATGGGAACGGATCGGGACGACGCGGCGGGTGGCGTCGGAGCGCGCGCGAAGTCGCGGCGAGGTTGGGGGATGCGGTGCGCGCGCGTCAGGGGAAGCGTCAGGGTGAAGACGATCGCGCGATGCGGGATGAATTTTTGGAGTCGAGGCCGGGGAGCGTGACGAGGGAGAACGTCGAGGAGGCCAAGGCGTTGGCGAACGACTTGACGAGGCAGTGGAAACGTTTGGAGGATCGAGCGCGGGCGGAGGATTTCGATGATGACGTGACGTGGATGGTGCGAACGGCGGATTCGTCGACACCAGCGGCGGACGCGCGAGGGTGGTGGATTCCGAGGACGGTGGGTGATCGATTTAAGGGGAATTGGTTGCTCGGGAAGGCGTCGAATTCGCCGTCGAGCGGCGTCTCGCGGTCGAACGACTGGCGGCTCGAAAAATCGCCCGCGCATCGCGAGGCGAAATTGTTCAACGCGTGTCCGTCGTTGATTCACATCGCGGCCGAACACGCGAGCGATTCGTGGGCGTCGATGGTGAGACAATTGGGGTACGCGCACGGTTTGCGAGGCGCGACGTCGGCGCCGCTGGACACTTTGAAGACGATTCGCAGTAATCCCGACGGTCCGAACTTTGTCTTGGGCGGCGTGAATACACCCAGTTTATCTGCGCTTTCCAAGGTGCTTCGAACCGTGGCCGCTCGCGACGCGCCCAGGTTGACGCAATCCAAGTTGCTGTTTTTCATCGGCAGCGTTCGGGATCCTTTGGAGCGCGCCGTCTCGTCCTACATGCAATACGGCGTCGCGCGGCGTGGATGGCAGCCGTCGGTCGAAAACTTTCAATCGTTCGTGTTCGGACGCTACGGACGCTCGGCGCACGTGGCGAACATTCAGTTCAAGACGCTCGCGCCAGAGTCTCTGGTGTCCAAGGCGCTCGATGTAGAGTCGCACGCGCACAACGCGTCTGCGGTGACGGACGAGGACATCGTGAGCGTGCTTAATTTCTACGATTTGTTGTCGACTCCAGAGTACGAATCGGTGTCCAAGTTATTCCTGAAGCAGATGTTGTACCGCATCGTCTCCGTACGACAAATTTTAGACCGGCCGCGCGTCGGGTACGGCAAGCTCGATCGATTCGGGTTCCAGCGGTTCGACGTCAAAGACTTGGATGGCGTGTTACCGGACTCGCTGATAAAGTACATCGCCAGTCGTGCGTTCAGAGCGAGGTTCTACAGAGTCAATGCGCTCGATCGCAAGCTTCACGCCGGGGCAAACGCGAGGTTGCTTAGAATGTGGAACGAGCACAAAAAGGTATCGGATTACTTTGAGTGGGAGAGAACGGTGCAGGATTGGGTCAAGCCCAGACTTTTGGGCACGCCGGGGTACCGCGAGGCGAAAGAGACCGAAGACTCGGGCGTGCGCGTCGCCAAACCGTGTCCGGTGGGAGAAGAGGACGAGTGTGCGGAGAAGTTCAACGAGCACGCCGCCGAGTTTTTGGACGAGGAGCGACGACGACACGCGAGCGAGCAATGCTTGTTTGAAAATCAAGGCTGTTTCAGTCGACAAATCGTCAATCTCGGTTTGTTGCACTATAAACGATCTAGAGCGTCGGAGCTTGCCTCCTTTTTCAAGTCGAAAGAGACGCCGTCGTCGTACGGAGTGGCGAGAGCGTCGGCGTGTGCGGAGGCGGCGATCGAAACCGACATGAAATTCTGTAGCGACAACTCCACGTTGGGTTCGGGCACCGTGGGCAAGTCCATCATAGGTTTAGCGGATGCGGTATACGTGCTCTGCGCGCACGAGTGGTGTCGAACGCTGTGCATTCCGAAAATATGGGAGTCAAAGGTTCGATTGGTGAACGGCGTCAAGGTGGATCGATGTTTGGACATGCCAAAGACGATGTCGCACTTCCGACGCGCCACCGTCTCTCACGGCGCCATCGTCGCCCACGCCAAGCAAAACAACTTTGCGAACGTCGCCGTCGTCGAGGCGGACGCTAAGTTCATCGATCCAGATCCCACCGAGAATCCGAAATACGACGCCGCCGCCACTGTCAAGTCGGTGGCGCGTCTCCTCAGCAACGTCGCGCAAGAATCGGAAGCCGCCTTCACCATCCTTCGCGTCGGCTATCGAGCCTGGGAATACGAGACCGGTAAAGTCGCGTGTCCGCACGGATGCGGATGCCGCTACTCCACCGACAGTCTCGACATCAACGGTCCGTACTGCGTCGTCACGCGCGCGCAGTGCGATTTGCGAGGCTCGCACGCCTACGTCATCAACCGAGACTCGTATTCCCTCCTCCTCGAGCCCGTGCTCTCGAAGAAAGCGAGCCAAAACAAAGTCATCGACTTCAACGTCTTCCAGAGATTCCCTCAGCAGGTCATTCTCACCCCGATGCTCGCCGCGCAATCCGCCGCCGTGGAGGACGCCGACTTCATCGATCCCGCGAAGCAAATGCGAGACACGCGCGTCTTCGCGCGCACGTGCGAGGTTCGGTGATCGCGCCCCCCATTTCATCGATTTGTATCATCACACATCGCATCATTTCACACCGATTCCGCGTCCATCCCGCGTTCGCCCGCGCGCGCTCGAAAAGCGGTTGCCCAACCCTCGCGCGTCGTCTCGTCCCGACGTCATCACGCGCCGTCCCTTCACCGCGCGCGACGCCCACTCGCGCGCGAAGAGACTCGACGTCGTTCGCGTCGCCCACTCGCGCGCGCGCGCGCGTCTTCACCCCGCCGTCGTCCGTCGGCGGTCGTCCATCGTCGCCGCTGCCGCCGGTCGAGGGTCGGCGGAGACGATCGAGCGCGGGCGTCTCGGACGCGCGCGGGAACCATGCCGACGATGCGAGAGGAACTCACGGTTCCCGCGCCCGTGGACACGGCGGCGATCGAGTTCACGAAGACGCCGTTCGTGCCGGCGTCGACGCCTAAAAAGATTCGGAGCGTGCGGTTTTCGCTCATGTCGTCGGCGGAGATCGGACGCGCGGGGACGTTTCACGTCTTCGAGAGGAACCTGTATCAGATGCCGCAGCGCACGCCCATGCCGAATGGGATTTTAGACGCGCGAATGGGGACGACGGATAAGCGGGGGGCGGAGTGCGCGACGTGTCGAGGGAGCATGGTGGACTGCGCGGGACACTTCGGGTACATCAAGTTGGAGTTGCCGGTGTTTCACATCGGATACTTTAAAAACATCATCAACGTGTTGCAGTGCGTTTGTAAGGGGTGCTCGAGGATTTTGTTGAGCGAGGAGGATCAGGCGATGTTTTTGAGGCGGTATCGGAATCCGAAGATTGAGATGAATCAGAGACGGGCGTTGCATAAAAAGCTCTCCGACAAGTGTAAGCGGTGTCGGATTTGTCCGCACTGCGGCGATTACAACGGCGTGACGAAGCGCGCGGGACAGACGTTGAAGATTGTGCACGAAAAGTATAGTAAAAATCAGTCGCTTTTGGAAGATTTCATGAAGGAGTTCGAGACGGCGTTAAAGTATAACGAGCAGCTCAGGGCATCTCTGCCCAAGGTGCAAGACGACTTGAATCCGATCAGAGTGTTGGGTCTCTTGCAGCGCATCACCGATCAAGATTGTGAGTTGTTAGACATCGCCGATCGCCCCGAGCACTTGTTGTTGACGCACTTGCCGGTGCCGCCGTGTTGCATCAGACCTTCGGTGGAGATGGACGGCGTGTCGGGATCAAACGAAGACGACATCACGATGAAACTCATCCAAATCATCGAAGTTAACAACGTCTTGAGGCAAGGTTTAGATAAGGGCCTTGCGATCAACAACTTGATGGAGCATTGGGATTTCTTACAGATCCAGTGCGCCATGTACATCAATAGCGAGCTTCCAGGTCTCTCCTTACAATACCAGGGTCCCGGAAAACCGCTCCGCGGCTTCGTGCAAAGACTCAAGGGTAAACAAGGGCGTTTCAGAGGCAACTTGAGCGGGAAACGCGTCGATTTCAGCGCTCGTACCGTTATTTCGCCTGATCCGAACCTTCGCATCGACGAAGTCGGCATCCCGTTACACGTGGCGAAGACAATGACGTACCCGGAGGTGGTCAACCGACACAACATCGTCATGTTGCGAGAACGCGTGCGCAACGGCATGTCGAGACATCCGGGGGCAAATTTCGTAAAATTTGCGGCTGGCGGTATGCAATATCTCAAGTACGGTGATCGTCGTAAAATCGCGAGCGAGTTGCGATTCGGGGACATCGTCGAGAGACACTTGCACGACGGCGACATTCTCCTGTTCAACCGTCAGCCGAGTCTACACAAGATGTCCATCATGGCGCACAAGGCGCGTATCATGCCGTGTAGAACTCTACGTTTCAACGAGTGCGTGTGTACGCCGTACAACGCAGATTTCGACGGCGATGAGATGAATATTCACTGTCCGCAAACGGAGGAAGCGCGCGCCGAGGCGATGCAACTCATGGGCGTGCATCACAACCTCTGTACGCCGAAGAATGGTGAAATTTTGATCGCCGCCACGCAGGATTTTCTCACCGCGGCGTTCCTTCTCACGATCAAGGATGCCTTCTTCGATCGATCGCAGTTCGGCGCGCTCGTCTCGTACATGGGCGACGCTTTGCTCTCAGTGGATTTGCCCACGCCGGCCATCGTCAAGCCGGTCGAGTTGTGGACCGGGAAGCAAGTCTTCAGCGTTCTCATCCGCCCGAAAGCGTCGGATAAAATCTTCGTCAATCTCGAAGTCGCTGAAAAGCTCTACAACAAGAGGGACAAGACGATGTGCCCGAACGACGGATACGTGTGCATTCGGAATAGCGAAATCATGTCTGGTCAGCTCGGCAAGGCGACGCTCGGCAGCGGTAATAAAGCCGGTTTATTTTACGTGCTCAACATGGAGTACGGTCCACAGGCGGCGGCTGAGGCGATGAACCGTCTCGCGAAACTCAGCGCTCGTTGGTTGGGCACTCGTGGATTTAGCATAGGCATCGACGACGTATCGCCGTCGGTGGAGTTATCCACGCAGAAAAGTCGCCACATCGAAGACGGGTACAGAACGTGCGATGAACGGATCGCGTCGTACGAAAAGGGTACGCTCCCGCTTCAAGCGGGATGCAACGCGGAAGAGACGTTGGAGGCGGAGGTACTCGGCGTGTTATCCGCCGTTCGCGAAGCCGCAGGGAACGCGTGCTTGAAGGCGTTGCCTCGCCGAAACGCGCCGCTCATCATGGCGCTGTGCGGAAGTAAGGGGAGCACCATCAACATTTCGCAGATGATCGCGTGCGTCGGTCAGCAAGCCGTGAGTGGGTCGCGTCCACCAGATGGATTCGCCGAGAGATCTCTCCCGCACTTTAAGCGCGGCGAGAAGACACCGTCGGCGAAGGGCTTCGTCGCCAACTCGTTCTTTTCGGGCATGCGGCCGACGGAGTTCTTCTTCCACACCATGGCTGGACGCGAAGGTCTCGTCGACACGGCGGTGAAAACCGCGGAGACGGGTTACATGTCCCGTCGTTTGATGAAGGCTTTGGAAGATTTGTCGCTGTTGTACGATGGCACCGTGCGCAACTCGATGGGCGGCATCGTGCAGTTGCGCTACGGCGACGACGGCATGGAACCGACGATGATGGAGAGCGAGAACGCGCAGCCCATCGAGTTTAAGAGATGTTTGATGAACGTTCGTAGTCATCATCCGTCTCGAGGTGAAGCGCCGGCGACGCGATCGGCGGTCAATACCGCACTTGATGAGTTCAAGAGGAAGAATAAGATTTTCGACAGCGGCGAGCGTGACGTGGGCGACGCCGACGCGCTAGTCTACGGCGCGGGCATCTCCAAGCTCTTCTACGAATCCATGAGCGAATTCATCACGAGTGAGATTGAGTCGCCGTCCGATGGCGTCCCCGTCACGACGACGCAGCTGAACGCGTTCTTGGACGCGTGTATGGCCAAGTACATCTCCAAGCGCATCGAGCCGGGCACGGCGGTGGGCGCCATCGGCGCGCAGTCTATCGGTGAACCAGGCACGCAGATGACGCTCAAGACGTTCCACTTCGCCGGTGTTGCGTCGATGAACATCACTTTGGGTGTGCCACGCATCAAAGAAATCATTAATGCGTCGAAGAACATTAGCACTCCGATCATCACCGCGTCTCTCGTGAGTGAAAACGATGTCAAGGCGGCGCGCGTCGTCAAGGGTAGAGTAGAGAAGACGACGTTGGGTGAGGTGTGCTCTGACATCAGCATCGTCGTTCGTCCGAACGATATGTACCTCGAGCTCGTCTTGGACACGGAAGCGATCAGTCAACTTCAATTGGACGTCACCATTCACTCGGCGAGAGCCACCGTGCTGGGCATGCCCAAGCTCAAGCTCAAGCCGCAGAATGTTCTCATCGCGAGTGATAACATCTTGCACGTGCTCCCGACGGATGACGCCTTGAAGGAACGCCGCGCGCTGTTCATGCTGCAACACATGCGATTGGCTGTTCCCGCCGTCATCGTCCAAGGTATCCCATCCGTCGGGCGTGCCGTCATCAACGACAAGGGTGATGGAACGTACAACCTCATCGTCGAAGGCGTCAACATACAAGCCGTCATGGGTATCGAGGGGATCAAGGGCACCGAAACGAGAACGAACCACGTCATGGAGTGCGAGCGCACGCTCGGCATCGAAGCTGCGCGAGCGTGCATCATCAAGGAGATCAACGATACGATGGGGGCACACGGCATGTCCATCGATAATCGTCATTCGATGTTACTTGCCGACGTCATGACGTACAAGGGCGAAGTCCTCGGCATCACCCGCTTCGGTATGGCCAAGATGAAAGATTCCGTGCTCATGCTCGCCTCTTTCGAGAAGACGACCGATCATCTCTTCGATGCGGCACTTCACGGGCGCACGGATTACATCGACGGCGTCTCCGAGTGTATCATCATGGGTATTCCCATGGCGATCGGTACTGGCATGTTCAGATTACAACATCGCGCGATGAAACTCGACGTCGACGTCAACTTAGAAAAGGACGACGGTCTTAGACGCGTCAAGACGACAGTAGCGCCCGAGAAGACTGAGGAATTGCCGAAACGTCCTCCGTTATTGCTGCAAGACGCGTACTGCAAGCCCATCGCGGCATAGTCCAGTATCAGCGCACTTACTGTACAAGATTAGCAAAAACAACTCTTAGTTCACATTTTCGATCAATACACAACATTCTTTTTGGACGAAATTCTACGATGCGTGCGTCGTTTAACCAAAATTAGCGATGGTTCGCGCGACGATTTTCGCCGCATCCTTCATATCCTTCAGGCTGCAGTACTCGTCGTCCGCGTGATACGTGCTCATCAATCCGAAACCGATGAGTTGGATGTCGAATCCGTTCCCTTGCATTTCCGCGACGAGCGGTAAGGAACCCGTGAGCGAGTACGGCTCGGCGACGCCCTTCACGTCCTTGATGACTTCGCAGAGCGTCGTCAGAGCCGGAGAGCTCAAATCGCAGGCGATGCCGGTGAGCAAATGCTCGCCCCACTCAAGCTCGAGAGAACCTTTTCTGACTCCTCCGCTACCGTCGGCGATGGAGAACTTGCTATAATCACCCTTTGTGGGTAAAGAATCGATGTCGGCGTTGATGGCGGCGACCTCCGCTTCGATGCACGCCTTGACGTCGGCGACCGGATAGAACGGCGTGAGACGGATATCGCCCGAAATCGTCGCTTCCGGAGGAATCTGGTTCAAACCACCGGGCGCGCACGAAATTTGCGTCGGCTTCATCGTCGAACTCGTGATGAACTTATAGTCTTTTTCTTGTTGGCAGGCTGGGAACGTCTCGTAAAACTTGTTCTGCACGCGTTCAATCGCAGCCATGCCCATCTCGATGGCGTTGATCCCCTTGTGCGGCAACCCGGAGTGGAATCTATGTCCCTTGGCCTTCAAACTCCACGTGATGGCTCCCGCGGTACCGATGCATGGCTGCGAATCCGCGCAATCGACCCAAATGACGGGTCCAGCCTTGCAGTGGTCCATCTTTCCGTTCGCCACCAATCCATCGACCCCGATCCCCGGCCCGTTCGCCTCTTCGCTCGCGATGAAAACGCACGTCAACGTGGTGTCCAACACTGGTTTCATCTCCCCCAACTGCGCGAAGATGGTCGTCATCAACGCGACGTGACCCAAACAGTCGGTGGTACCTCTGCCGTACAGTTTATCCCCGTCCATCGTGAGCTTAAACGGATCCACGCTCCACCCCTCCGGATTCGCCGGAACAACGTCCATGTGCGACCCCGCGAACGTGAGTTGACGCTCCGCGCTCGCGTTCGGGCCTTTCCCCGGATATTTGACGACGACGTTCCCGCGTCCCTCCGCGTACGACACGTGCTCCACCTCCAACCCCCCACCGGACTCGACGCGATACGGCTTGAGCGCCTCGAGCACGTGCTTCACCGCCAAGTCCTCTTTCGGGACGTGCGCGGTGCCGACACCGGTGTTTTGCAAGTCCTTGGACTCGCCGATGAGATCGCCCAACAGGGACAGAAACTTTTTCTCGTCGAGTTCGAGCGCGTTGAGCGCGTCGACGGCGGACGAAGACATGACGACGGTGGATCGAGGGCGACGCGGCGCGACGAACCCGTCGCGAGAGATCGCGCGTCGACGCGCGGCGTGAGAGGCGCTCGCGGGAGGGCACCTCGGTCGGAACGAGGCGCGCATCGCAGTGAGGTCGAGGCGGCGCGGCGCCGTCGACGCCGTCGAGAGTCGAGAGGACGAGAGGACGAGGGAATGGTCGAGCAGTGCGCGTGACGGCTGACGATGAACAAATCTATTCGATGGAGTACACGGCCTCTCTGGCGGCGGCGAGAGATTGACGAGCGCTCTCGCCGACGCGTTCGTATCGAGTCTTGACGGAGAACATTTTCGTCCTGAGCTCGTTGAGAGAGTCTCTGCTGCTCTTGGCAACCTTTCGCGCGAGAAAGCGCGTGAAGAGGCGAAGCCCGCCGTCGACCATATCTTCCTCCTCCTCCAGGACGAAACCGCCGTTGAGGACGATGTCCACTAAATCCATGGTGACCATGATGCACCAGATTTCTTTGGCATCCGTGTCGCCTTGAATCGAAACCTTATCCAAGTGTTCCATGACCTCGCGTCGTCGCCGTATGATGGACTTTTTATCGTCCTTTACAATCTTTTGAATCGTCTTGTTGAGCTCCAGAGACGCCACCTTTTTCGGTTTCGGTTTATTCTTCGCGGACGGTAAGAGGTGACGCAAGGAAACGACGGACGTCGCGGCGAGCGCGTCTCTCAAATCCTTCTCTCTGTCCGTGAGACAGGGCAACCAGTGAACAATCTTGACGAACATTTCCATCGTGGAGTAACCGTCCGAGTTCAAGGCCGCTTCGTTTGAAATCTCCACGAGGTACTTGACGACCTTTGATTTGAACACGTCCCACGCTTTGGGTGGTACGCTCGCCATCAACGCCGCCGCGGCTTTGTCAATCATCGATCCCAGGGCGATTCCGCGCTCATCGACGCAGATCGACGCTAACATTTGCATCATTCTCGCCGAACCGTCGGTGTTGTCGAACGCGGCGACCCCTCGCGCGAACGCGTTATCGCAAAACGCGGTGACGATTTCCAACACTACGAACAACTCGGGTCGCAGACGCGCGGCGCCGTCGCCTCCTTTGTTCGTCTTCACGCTCGCAGACGCGTTGAAAGACGACCTATCTTGGACGTAATCTTTCACTCCAAACGTGCGCAAGACATCGCACGCCGTGCTCACCGTGAGTTCCCACGGCGGCGGCGAGCACTCGGGACCCACTTGATCGCGCGAGGCGCGTCTGTAATCGAATCGCGCCTCTCGCCCGTCGCACACGGCGCCCCACTTACACTCGAATCCGAGGGCGACCAAAAGCGCGTCTCTAGCCGCCAAACGAACGTCCGCGCACGTCGCCGTCGTGGCGATGTCCCACAACCATTCCATCGCGGCCTCGTCGCACGCGCCCTTCCCCTTGGACCAACTCAACGGTAACCACCGCTCGAGCAAAAGCACGCGCCACACATCCTCCTCTCGCGCGAGTGGCACCTGCTTTAAACCTCTCTGTACAGTCGCTCGCAACGATTCGGACGCGCACGACATCAACATCTCGCCGTCGCGCGTCTCGCCGTCGCGCGTCGAGCCCGCGTCGAGCGTTCTCGCCGACGCGAACGCGCTCCTCTCCAACGTCTCCTCGGACGAATTCATCACGAATCCCTCCCCGAACGCGCTAAACACTCGATCATGATCATCCAATTCTCTCAACGCCGCCTCTTCCTCTCTCTTCGCCTCTCTCTTCGCCTCGGCCTCGTCCGCGCGTTTTTTCGCCTCGTAATTCGCGTCATCCGCGGCGCGACGCTCCTTCGTCGCCGCGTCTCTCGCCAACGCCTCGTCGTCTATCGCCTTCTCTCGCTTAAACCACTCCAACGACCCTTTCTTCACCCTACATCCGTTCGTCTTGAGCGCCGTTCGCGACGGTCGCGCCTTTTTCGCGTCGAGTGCGCCGCGTTTCTCCAACTCCTTCAACCTCCTGACGAAGGGGCGTTCGTCATCATCCGAATCCACCTCGCCCGTCGGTCGTTTTCGCTTCGTCGACCCGTTCGCGACGTCGATTCGAACGTCCTCGTCCTCGTTCGCGTCCTCGCGCGCGCGCGCGCGTCGCGACGTCGTCGCCCTTTTGGATGTTTTTGGATTTTTTGATTTCACGGTCGACTCGACCGGCATCCTTTTCCCGCGCGCGCCACCGCGCGCGACGCCCACCGGGGATAACAGATCGTCGTCATCGTCCAGATCATCGTCGTCGTCGGTGTCGAGGACGTCGTCGCGTCCCATGTCCGCGCGCGCGCGCCGGTGTGACGTCGATGACGACGACGCATCGTCTCGTCACTCTCTCGCGCGCGCCCCGCCCATGCGCGTCGCCGCGTCCACGCTCACCGCGCGCGCGCGCCACCGCGCGACGACGATCACCGCGACGCGATCTCGTCTCCCGTCGTCGAGACGCCGCGCGACGACGACGACGGCGAACGGGAAAGCCGCACAACTCGCACCGCTCGACCAGCGCGTGGACCTTCGCGTGGGATTGGTCATCAGCGCCAAGAGACACGAGGAGGCGGAGAAGTTGGTGCGCGAACGCGACGGAGACGCGCGCGAGATGGATTCGAATTCGACGACGCGCGAGGAGGACGAACGGGACGAACGGGGGACGATGGAGCGGTGTGAATGATGATGATGGGGACTGACGGGGACGCTTTATCCGCGCGCGGCGACGGTTTTCTCTCGCGCGCGCAGTACATCGAGGAGATCGATCTCGGTGAACCGGAGGGTCCGAGGACAATTTTGAGCGGACTCGTGCCGTACATGTCCGCGGAGGAGATCGCGGGGAAGAAAGTGATCGTGTTCGCGAATTTGAAGGTGCGCGCGGAGCGTCGTCGACGCGATCGCCGAGGAAAACCTCGAGCGCGCGAGAGAGAGAGAAGACGAACGGACCGATTGACGACGTACGACGCTTTACATCTCGATCAGGCGCGTAAACTCGCTGGAATTCCGTCGCACGGTATGATTCTCGCCGCGTCGGACGCTTCGCATGAAAAAGTCGAGTTACTCGTCGCCCCCGAGGACGCCGTCGTCGGCGAGCGCGTGCGTTTCGGCGACTCGGACGAGCTGCAGGCTGAACCGCAGACCCCGAACCAGATTCAAAAGAAGAAAACGTGGGAAGAATTACAACCGTTGTTGCGCACGAACGACGCGTGCGTGCCCACGTACGAGGGCGCACCGATGATGACCTCCGCCGGCGCCGTCGCGTGCGCCACGCTCGTCGACGCCTCCGTCGGGTGACGCGCGTCCATCTCACCGCGCGTCCATTCGCGTCCATC
>MDTD01202946.1_pt1 | contig 19474 bp, 13 predicted proteins | sample 811221 | NCBI WGS metagenome assembly MDTD01 (sample SAMN05326646, study PRJNA326480) | marine metagenome | isolation source: seawater | place: Pacific Ocean: South West | collected 2011 | reverse complement strand
TTTTCCGCTTCCTCCTCGGGCAGGGTGATGGAAGCCATCTGGGAAAACACCGCCGCCGTCTCCACCTGCCAGGGGTGCGGGAAATCCAAGTATCTGGCGACTTCCCCGCACAACCTCTTCACCCGCTGGGCCCGTCCGAAGAACCTCGGCTTCACCGTGGCCAGAGTCTCGGTGAGTGCGTTTACCGCACCCACCAAGGTCTCGTGCAGGAGGACCCGCTCAGCCTCCATCAATTTCCTCTGGCGGGTGCCCGCGATGATGGCCTCGCGCAGGGCCGCCGGAGAATACGGTTTCTCCAGAAGGCGGAAGACGTGTCCCTCGTTGACGGCCGTCATGGCGTCGGAGTAATTGGCATGCCCGGTCAGGAGCATGGTCGAGACGTGCGGGTCGCGCCGGATCACCCTAGCCAGGAAATCGGAACCATCCATCCCCGGAAGGATCTGGTCGGAAACCACCACCGTGAACGGCCCCTCCTTCTCGAAGATTTCGAGACCCTCCTCGGAAGTCGTCGCGGAAAACGGGTCGCAAAGATCGGAAACGGAAACCTTCAGGTCCTCCAGCACCTCGGCTTGGTCATCCACGAACAACACCTTGGGTAATCCTTTCATAAACTCACTTCCTATTAGTCAACCCGCGGTTGGACAACCCATTTCAATGTCAGAAGTTCTCAAGCCGGCAAATAAGAGTAATCTTAATTAAACGTTCTACGATGAATTGAAAAATCTAATTTTTAAAACCAAAGACTTCAGTAATTTCGCATTTTTACTCTCCTTCGGGATTCTCTTTGTTCTCATCGTTTTCTTCCGACCAAGATGATAACTGCATTCTTAGAACATTAATAGCTTGGTTGATCGAATCTGCTGAAGCTGAGTTTTTACCCTTGGACATCAGCACGCGCTTTCCATCCTTTAGATAACCGAAGATGAGGTAACTTTCGAAGTCCATATCCAGCATTGCCAATACTTCTTTGGCATGATCGCCACCAGGTTCATTGTGTGGAATTTGATTATTGAAGCTCATGAATGCTTTTTCTCGGGTTTAGGGAAGAGTTGAAAATGAATTAATTAGGCCACAGAAGAGCAAGAGAACGATCATCGCAGGTTGAATCGTTCCACCTTGGATTCGCCAAAAAACCGTACAGATCGTCTGTTTTCAGCATCCCGTCCCTCGCATCTTCAATGAGCGCATCGAGAGCGGGGGCGGGATTCTGATTTCTGAGGCCAAGAGCCTGACTCGAGACACCGTCTGTAAAAGCTATCAAACCGTCGATACCGCGGGCGTCGAGCAGTCCTTCGCCTTCTGCCTCGTTAAGCTCTGATGCACTTCCGACAAAACTTGTCTGGTTGGCGAAAGCACCTTCTCTTGGCGGACATGGTTGTTCCCATTCTGCTGCTCTGTGAGCTAGTAAAACCGCATCTCCTATCTGGAGGTATCCGATTCTTTGACTTCCAACGAGAGCCATCGCCAAAGTGTAACGGTAGTCTGCTGATACCCCTCCCTTTTCTTTTGCAAGAGATCGCTGGCGGGCCACTAGGTGACGATAGAACCATCGTTTGAATAAGTCCCACGCTTTCCTTGCTGATTTGATATCGACCTCATCGAGAGCTTGCTTGAGCAAGGGGTCGAAAGTATCAGCTAGCTCGGGCAATAGATTGCTTACCGATGCGGAACCCCACTGACTGGAAGAAGAAGACCCCATCCCGTCAGCGGCAAAGAGCCAAGGCCTAGGATAGTTGCCCGTTTTAGCCTCGTCCTGACAAGGAATCCCTCGAGATAGGTGGCTTAATCCGGGAACGGTGGCAGCATGACCCGACCACTTTTTCTTCTCAAGAGGATGAGGAGCAAAAAGGGGCGACCTCTTTGGGAGGTAAGAGGGCGATTTTTTTCTGCGTTTTCGCCTTCGAAGTCTTTTTCTGGCGACCCTTGTCATTTTCTAACAAGCCCAGTCCCAATCACCCTCTGCCCAATCGGAAGTAGGAGGTAGCGATGGGTTTGAACCAACCGAATCCCTGCTTACGTTACTAAGGCTGTCGGATAGCCATCGAAAGAAAGCCTTGAATCGCAAGCCCTTCATTCTGGCAGGTGGGTATTTCGCCGGGAGGATGTCGGCGAGAAGAGGTTCGTTGACATGTGGACCGATTCCGATTCCAAAGAAAACGAGTTGATCCGTTTCGGTAAGAATTTGCGCCTTTCCAGCTGGGTCGGCCCAGTCGTCGTTGGGCTCGCCATCTGTCAGGAGCACGATCCAAGGCTTATAGCTTGATACTCCTGCCTTGCGGTAGGATTGACGTTGATTATCAATTAGACTCAGTCCTTCCGTTATGGCCTCCCCCATGGGAGTGAGTCCATGAGCCTCAATCCTCGGTAGAAAAGGTAGCCCGTCTTGGGCCATGGAATGAAAATCGAGAATTGTTTTCACTTGGTGTCCAAATGTAATCACGGCGGTCTCGACCGAGAGCCGGGCAAAAGGATCGTTTCCGACTTCCTGAAAAAACTGATCTACACCTTCATGCAATTCATCGATTGGTTTTCCTTGCATGCTGGTGGAAGTGTCTAGTAGCAGGACTACCGGGCAACGAGGTTGCGGGTTGTTGTGTAATGCGAGAGCGTATTTATCTGAGGACATATTTATCAAAAGGGGATTACTTAAAGAATTTCCGGAAATTCTTTTCATCTTTTTCATTTTTTACGCTCGTAATTATAAACTCGTTATCTCCGACGTAGTTTTGGGTTTTTGAGGAACAAGGAAGAAGCTCGCTCGAATTTTCGGTTTCCGGGTTACTCATCACGCGCATGCATTGTAACATTGCTTTTTTCCATTCGCGCAGGGCGGGTCTGGCACTTGGATCGGAATGACCTTCTCGAAAAGCTTTTAGAAAGAGGCTCTTGAGATTGTAAGTCAAGTGGGACCATAGATTTCGCCAAGGGCCCATCGGTAATCTGCAAGAAGCTCCCCTCCCAAGCGGGCAGTTCCCTGATCGCAAATTGCTGACCGGGTCTTGCCCGAATCGATGAGAATAGGGGTGTGCCCCGAGCATTAGAATCTCATAAAACAAAACGGCATCCGAGAAAAGTTCGTGACAAGGTTTCCGAACGACTTGGTCAGGGCTTTGCTCGAGCAGTTCGGGAGCGGTAAAAAGATCGGTCCTTACTTCGCAAGGATAAGTTCTTCCGTCGCGCGATTGGAGATGGTAAGCGTCGCAGTCTATGAAACGTACCGAAGCATCATCGGTGATGAGGAAATTGGCTGTGCTCAAATCTCCGATCATGACTCCTTTATGGTGGAGGGCGTTGAGACCCTCGATCAGGTTTAGGCAGACCTTGAGCAACTCGATTCGCGTCCAGTTTGGAAACGTTTCGATTGCGCTTCCGGGAGAGCAAAGAAGATGGAGTATGCGTCCTTCGCAACGACGCATGCCATACCCAATCCACTGATCGTTTTCATCAAAGACGGGCAAGCGCGGCCATGCGAATCGGGTGTCCCGCCCAAACTCCCTGAGTTTCGACATGGCTCGCAACTTGTCCCTTAAACGAATCTTTCTAGTTTGGTCGCAAAGAATCTTATCGTGAAAAAGTTTGACCAAAGTACCGGGATTATCAAGCAACGGGAAAATCTTTCCCTCTCCTCCTTGCGCGAGCATCGGCCCAAGAGCCTGTCTTTCACCCCTTTGGTTATAAACAAACTTCGAGGAGCGTTCTTCGATTTCTTCCTCTTCCTCCCACCAAGGGCAATTTTCCGAGCCTTCGAAAGCTTCCGAATCGGAAGAAATATGAATTGAGGTGCTTGTCATTGATACTCCCCCTGTACTTTCATATGTGAAAATGTTCTGCAGGCTCGCTTGTTTTCTTCCTTAAGCTTGTTCTTGTGAACACGAGAAGGTAGTGCTCGTACGGCAGATCTTGCTTTGGAAGGCTTTGCCCGATTTTGTGCCATGATGGATTTATTTTTGTTCATTCCCATTAATTCAAGTTGTCGAGATGGTATCTGGTTGCCCGCAAGGCGATGGAATCACGGGATTGTAGAAAAAGTGTGAGCCCCATTTCTCGATTCGAGAAGAAATCCGTCGATCTTTTCCGAAAGGTATTCGGACCCAAATCAATCGAGCCAAGCAACTCTTCTCCTTCCGGACTCCGAAGTAAATCAAACGTGGCGAGTAACGAGGCTTCGGGATTTCGTTCTGCGCAGACGAAAGGTTGATCGAGCGATTCCAGGTTTTCCTTTAGCATGGCAATGGGCGTGAGGGTACTTCTTCCCGGTCTAAAATATAATCGGAGCGCTCGAACTGGATCCAGATGCTTGGCATCGAGATCTATCTTTGCGGGTATGGTTTTCGCGAAGGAAACAAACCATTTCTCGACCTTGGATTCTTTTTTCCCCTCCAGAACCAAATTCTCATGTGTAGCTACTTCCAGGAATTCAATGAATTCAATTATCTCCTCGGGGTGATGAAAGCATATACAGATAGCCGGCGTTAGATCATCTTCGAATTCTACGACAATTTTCTCTTGTTCGGAAAACCTCAGCCAAACTTTTCCTGCCTGAATGCACCATCTTCGAGATTGTGGGAAATAGATCGGGCATTCGTTGCGGTCTCCCGGATTATAGAGGTAAGAAAGAGTTTCTCCGAGTTCTGGTCTGAAATCCACCTCGTCCGCAATGGCTCCGAAGCGCATTTGCATAAGCAATTCGCACCCTTGAAGAAGGCTGGACTTGCTTTGGATGTCGCCAAAAGGAATCATTGGTATCGATCGGTTGTTCATGTACAACCCTTCAAAGGATGCCCATTGGAAAGATTCCGGAAAAAATTTTTTTTCCGGAAAGAAAATCTTTATGCATCTTTTAAAATCGAGAAATCAAACCATCAGACCTTACTAGTTATCAGCAAAATGAAACAAAGAGGAAAAATTACGATGCTTTCCGGGCAGCGCGGGAACATAAAGTCGGATGCTGAGGGCAAAACAATCCAATTTGAATTGTCTTGCGCCGAGAATCCCGAACAACTTGCTCTTGGAAAAGTCATCGAGTACGAAACCGACGAATCCGGGGTTCAAAAAGTTTGGTGTCTTGGAACCAAGGAAGAAGTGAGAAATTCTGCAAATCGGCAGAGAAACGAACAGTACGAAGAACGTAAACGCAATGGTGGGCCACTTTCTTTGGTTAAGCCCACTCGTGATGATTATCGAATTGAAACACTTTCGCCTTCGGAAAAATGGATCTTGTTCATTGACGAGACAGGTGATGCATTTACCAAGTCGGAGAAAGGGCCGGGTTTCATAACCGACCTTGGGGAACGAGGTTTGATGGGGAAGTTTGTTGGGGTTCTGATACCTCTTGAGGCCAAGCTACCGGAACTATCCCCCGATATCCATTTTGCCGATATGAATAACATCGATGAAATGGATCAAATCGTTCAGGATCTTCTCGATCAACCGGTCGGCATCTGGGGAGTGTCCGTTGACAGTCTTCCCGAGACTAAAGGGCAGAGGTGGGTTGATGGAGTAATGCATGTGGTTAATTGGGTTCTCAGACTGCTCCCTCTTAGCGAATCACCCTGTGAATTGGAAATTGTCGTGGAGAATCGTGGTGAGCATTCAAAATCCAGTGACTGGGAAGCGCTTCTTCGAACGATCATTAGCGGTTTGTCCGAGACTAACCCCGAAAGGTATTCCAAAATCCATGCCAAAATAAGCATAGAAGGTAAAAGGGGTGGAAAATGGGAGAAGCAACATGCCTACGTAGATGCAATCGCTCATTCCTGGGGAAGCCCTGCCAAGGACGCAAAGGCCCGGCTGGAAGCGAGCGGTTTGCGAGGAACCTGTCTGCATGAGGGAAATGGTGAAACCTTGATCAAAATATGGGATTTGCTCAAGGAAGGCACTACTCTCGATGCTAGTGATTGGCAGAAACTCCTTCACGATCAAGATTTATCCTTCGATGCAAGTCTTTCTTCTACATTGCTTTCTCAAGTTGCTGAATCCTGTCGGACAAATCGGGATTTGTGGAGAAAATACCTTGATGCCACCGTAGCTCATCTTGAGAGCAAGGCCATTGATCTTTTCGGTCTTGGCAAAGAGGTTGCCTGGTTGGACTCTTGCATGCCAACTGGGGAAGCAATCCCGGAATTACTCGAGCTTTACTGGCTAACTGCTCAGCTTGAAAATGGAAATCACATGGGAGCGATCGAGTTTCAAGACGAGGCCAAGCTTACCGAGCTATCAGATAAGCTGTTTGAAGAAAGTCCGCAGCCCGTTTGCCAAGCTGATTTGGCTATCGCCGTTTTGGAGACCAATCGCTTTGATTTTGAAACAGCAAGCTCCGCCTTGGCAAGGTGGGAGGAGTTTCCCATGGTCGTAGCGGGGCGCCGTCATTGGTCACGCCTGCAAAGTTCTCATGGTCAGCATGCGGCCTTTCGCGGTGATCTTGTTTCGGCTCGTGAGAGCTTTCTTGTCGCAATTGATGGTTTTGAGGGCTTGTCCGACGACGATGATGCTTTCCGCGAAATAAGCCAGACTTCTTGCTATCTTGCCATTGCGTCCATGGACGATCCGGAAGTTGACGAGAAAGACGTTCGCGAAGCTGTGGCCAGAGTTACGGGCGAGCTAGATGCCAAACGCATTGGAGAGCTTGCAAAGAGCACCGATCCCAGCGAAAAATTCGCACATCACTTGCTGCTCCGCTTTCTTCGATGCCGAGGCTGTGAGGAAGATCGATTATCCTATGTGAGTGAAAAAGATCAGTGGGGAGTGGACGAAGGGCATCCTTGGCCTCTGATCCAAGCTTACCGAGGTATTTTGCTTCACCCCAAAGAACCGGCAAGGGCAGTTGAACGAATGGTTGAAGCTTCCCGAATGGCCCTTGATCCGAAGCAAGGCCCGACCGTGAGGATGATCGGCTTGACTCTTGGAATAATAGCGATGGGGTGGGGTGCCAAGTCCATGGTAACCGAACAAGACCTCGATCAAATCGAGAACTTGCTTCCCGCCGCAAAGGAAAGGGTAGCCCTTTTGCGTGAAGCTCTTTCCAATCTTTTCGAGTGTTCCGAAGAGCTGCTTGAAGGAGTTTTGCCTTTCAACTTCCGATAGGGGTCCAAGGTGTATTTACTTGCTGATTTATTCGGTAATCACGATACACAAATTCAGTTGACTATGATGGCTTAATGCTAACTCTAATGCGTACCCTATGAAACCCCTGCATTTGCTCGCTCTTACTCTCTATGACTTTACGAGAGGAACAATTTGGAAAGTTCGTGAGGCGATTTGGAAGGAAACGCTCGGTAAGAAATACGACCAAAAAAGCACAAAGGTATTTCATTTTGGATTGTCCATTCGAAAGAAGCAACCGCAGAGCTTGCACGAGATGGTTCCAATCCTTCACGGGACTTCGGGTGAATCCGGAAAAGTCGTGGCTCGTGGACTCAGTCGAAAAGGAGGAGATTTATATGCGACCAGCTTCAGGCATATCGGGCCTTCGTCCTTTAGAACGGGAACAGTGTTTCAAGGAGACAAGATCTTGCCTGCCGAAAAGCCAGAGGGCTACTGGTACGAGCATAATCCGGTGGTCAAAAATCATTGGAAACCGAACTTAAACGAAGAAGAGCAAGGGCAACTCATCTCCTTTCTCAAACGTAGAAAGTTGGATTGATCATGAGTGAAGGTGAATCTGTGAAGACTAAAGCTAGCGACTGGGAAGACTGGAAGAAGACCTGTGCCTATCTTGATTGTTCGGAAGACGCTCGTCGCAGTCTTGGCCCCTTTGGTTCGATTAGAATGCGCAAGCAACTATCTCGGATTCACTCTCATCTCGTATCCGTTTTTGATAGGGTAGAAGATAAGTCTTTGGAGGCCTGGCAATACCTTGACGTCCATATAGCTCTTAAGGACAATAGATCGGGACTGCACGGCAAACCTTGTAAGGACTGGCTTTTTGATAACCCAAAGCTAGATACGGTTTCCAAGCTTGAACAATACATGAGCACTGGTTTTTTTCGCTCTGCCGCTCAAGACTATGCCAAGCATAACCTTCCGAGTGATGCAAAATCGATTAGTGCACCCCTTGGTCCAGATGATGACGGACCTACCATTGAAGATTTGATTTCAGACGAAAATATTGGGCAGGCCTCTTCCCTCATTATAAAAGAGTATCGTGAGGCCGCGCAAGAAGCTGCGGCAAAGGTCTTCGATGGCCTCGATGACGTGTCGAGGATAGCCTTGGCCGCTTCGGAATTGGACATCACCCTTGACTCGCCCAAAGTCAAGAATCTTACCGGCAAGGGAAAGTCCGCGCTCTATGACCGCGTAAAGAGTGCGGAGGACCAAGCTTTTAGCGAGCTAAAGACACCGGAGGGCTTTGCGGAATACGCGGGCTCACAGTCGGACGAAGCCTCTTGCGAGCAGGACGCCAAGCAAATCGTTTCAAATTTTCTGCGTCAAATGTGTGTCGAATGGGCGAAAGTTCCGGAAAATCCGGCAAACGAACTCTTTGAATAGACATGTACGAGAAAGGTAAATGGTCATGAGCTCTTCATCTCCGGAAAACACTACTCCTGAATTTTGGCGTAATCGGCTGTCCGAATGGCTCTCCGAATGGGATGTCTACAACAAGTTGCGGGAAGCGGATCAAGAGGATGAAAAGCTTGGCGAGAACGATGAAAGCGAACCTCTGGACGCGATGAAAATGGTAAAACCTTGTAATGAGCCCGTTCGAAAAGGGGATTTACGAATTCTTTCCAGAAGAATTGTCGGCGATACCGACATGCCCGTCTACGTCGCCGTCATCTCGGAGTGGGAGGACGGTAGCTGGTTGGTCGCTCCATATAATCAATTGTCCATGCCTGCAACCACCGGCGAACTTCGCACCGACCGTGATGATTACGGTCTGCGCGTACTTTGTTTATGGAATGCCCATAGTATTTCCGAAGACGATCTTTTCTTCTCTTTTTTGGAAGATCGTTTGGAAGATCAAGAAATCGAAGATGCTTGGAGCGTTTTCCGGTCCGTATCCACGGGGCACGACCTTCCTGTTCAATTGCGGGATCGCGTAGGTCCACCCATCTCCCACCCAAAGGATCCTCGTATAGCCTACCAGGAGGAATGTAGCGGTCTCATGTCGCCGATCCGAGAGCTTTGGGAATTGCCTTGGATTCCATCCATACTCGTGGATGCACCCGCTTCCGAGACCCCGGTCCAATTCGAAGCCGAGGTCCCTGTAAGGGAAAGAGTTGATTATGAGCTCGCCGCGGCCAGTCAATCTCCCTCCCGGTCGAAATCGAAATACTATTCTATCGAAGGAACCGAATACTATCTCGTGGTGACCAGAAACTCGGAGGAGGGTAAACTTTTCTTTAGCATGGAAGATGCGAAAGGCCCGACTGAAAAATTGGCGGGGTATCGTATCCTCCTTAGTTCCGGAGAAAAAAGGGAACACATCCTTGAAGGTGGTCAGCTCAGCTTGCCTCTTGCCGGGGAACCCTCTTTTCGCATGCTTGACCCGGATGGAAAATTCGTAAGGCTAATCGAGGAGTAGTTCCTTTAGGCCTTTGCCTAGATCGAATGGAACCCTCAGGGAAAACCGTACGCGACTTTCTTAACGAGGAATTTCTCGCTCCATCCATTCTCCCCTCGATTGAGCTGGCCAAATGGGGCCAGGATTTAAATTTCTGCCCTCGGATTCTCGGTGAAATTCTTTTCCGATTTGTTTGCTACCGTGGTAATTTACCAGAAGAGTTGGAAAAGTTTTTGAAAAAGGATGAATTCAAAGAGCCTCATTCCCAAATCTCAGCCTACTTAGGCTCAAATCGAGACCAATCGATTTTCGATAGAACCCCACTCGAGGAAAGCGAAATTGGAGGGTTTCCCGATTCAGTCGATTACTTCAACACGAGGTTATCCGGCATCCAGAAAGGGCACGGATTAATTGCCCTTTGGATTTCCAAGTGTGATGAAGCTTTGGCGGTTCCCTTTGTCATCGAAGAAGACTGGGGTTGCGAAAAAAAAGGGTTTTACGAGGGAGGAGCAAAGCCTAGAAAACTTACGGAGTGGCAGGATGAGCTTACACCCATAAATTCGGTTCTTAGAAAAAGTATCTCAATGATTTGCCTTCGCATGCCCTTGGGGCCTTTTATCGAACAAACACATGGGAAAAGCCTTCATTTACCCATCAATTTGGCTATTGAGGCTTCATCAGATCTCTCTGCTCCGACTAAGGAAGGGTATCTAGCAACCGGAGAAATAAAGGGTGGCAAGCTCGATGGGGTACGTGGAATTAAAGCCAAGTCTCGTTTGGCAAAATGGATGGGTCTTACCTTCATTGCCCAAGAGTCAGGAGAAAGCGAGAATTGCATCCTTTTCAATCAGGGTGATTGCCCATCAACTTTGATAGAAAAATGGAAGGATGTGCTCGGGGCAGACCCAGAATCAATGTCTCCTTCGGAATCCTACAATATGCTCAGGAGGTATGAATCCAGAGTCATTTGCCGTAAGATTGAATGTAATCCGAAGGCAATTGAGACACTTACAGGCATTCTTCGTAATCTAGAGCTGGACGAAGATTACAGGAAAGATGGTTGGAGGGTGGATGTCTGTCTGGGTAACTTCTACAATCACATGGGGATGGGCGAAGAAGCCACCGAACATTTAACCAAGGCCTTGTCGGCGGTAGGAGATTCCCCATCCGGGCTTCTTGTTTCGGCACTCGCTAGTCTAACCGTTACCAAGACGCATTCGGGTCTCCTGCTCGAATCTGAGCAACTCGGGCTTGAGGCCAAGAATAAGTGCGAAGCTCTAGACCTCGAAAGACCCGAGCGAATTCGGGCTAAACTTGAGGCTTGGGGATCCTTGGGCGCGCAACCTCTTTTGCACCAAGGAATCTGGGATCAGGAAAAAAGGGACGAATCCGAAAAGCTCCTCAAAGGATGCGTTTCTCAGGCGAGGCAACTTATTGAAATAGTTCCTGCATCCGACTGGCTCGAGAAAGAACGCGCTTATAATCAGTGGGCTCATTCCCATGGTCAGCTTGCTTGGTGGAAAGCTCTTTTCAAACCCAGGGAATTTTTACTCTCTTACGATAAGTTCAGGAACGAGTTAGCTAGCCAAGGGAAAGATCTTTTCCAAAGCCAGTCCTGCTATCTGTTGAGGGCCCGATGGCATGCCGTTTTTCGAATCGCATTGCGTGAGGATATGGAGCTCAAGGAGGATTGGCTGGAGTGGGATTTGCCTGCTCCCGCTCAGGGTCACGAAAAGTGGCTGTTAGCTCTTTGTTTGAAATATCGAGGGCTTTTGTATGCCATAAACGGATCGCTCGAGAAGGCTAGGGAAGACTTTTCTCAAGCGAAAAAGATTCTGACGAAACTCTGCGTTCCGTCTCACAATCCCAACGTGCACCATCTGTTGAGGGGCAGCGTGTTTGCCTTGCAGTATGCTTACCTAGATGACGATTCGGCCAAGTCGTCCGCCATCGAGGAATTCGAGGCCATACGCAAAGCCGGTTTTTACTATGCCCACCCCAAGGCTTCTCCATCCCATTGGCTTGAGTTCCTGAAAGGGAAAACTTCACGGAATCCCCAATTGGATTTCGTATATTGACTTCATTCTGCTTTTAATTTGCCTTTTTCTCATTACCCACCCCACGCACCCCCAAGCAATGAAATGCATCAAGACATTACCGAAGTCCATCCTTGATGATGATGGCTTCATTAAGAAGTCGATTTTTGATCAATTGAAATTTGTAAAGGGAAACAAGCGCAATCCGATTCGAAGATTGCTTGCCCAAGAACTTGATTTGGACATCAATAGCATATCTGCCAATCAGTTTAACAAGATTATTCGTGAAAGATTGCACGAGCCAGAGATTCGTTGCAAAATCGCTAAAGAATCAATCCCACATAGGGATGATGACAACTTATTTAGGGTGCTTTACGATATCCTAAGAAAAAAAAATAAAGACTTAGATTTTAGTGTCGGAAAAAAAAATCCTTATACCTATAGCAGCGAAAAGGATTCCGCTAATTTCCTTGATATTGCAGGCTTCAAGAGATTTGCAGAATTGTTAAAAAAGGAAAAAGCTTCTGAGGAAGAAATAGATCAATTGGTATGGGCTTGGTCTGAATGTCACTTGATTAGGGAAGCTTCATTCAGAAAAAGTACTACTAATTTACAAATTGAAGATGAGCTCGGTCTTCATCTTGCTGAAAATGGATTGAGGGAGATTTTGACTTGGGATATTGACTCTTTTGAACTTCCTTCAGATTACTCAACAAATAAGCCGAAACCTGTGCGTGGGGGGAATAGCGTTTCTATAAAGGATGAACCCAAGGAAGAGAAATCTCGTTTTTTTCATGATCTTGATTGGGCAAAGCTCGATTTGCTGAAAAAGGAGTTGGGTGCCATAAGCAGAATCAATCTTGAGCTGATCCAGTCCATAGCAAAACTAAGCGAGGACACCAATGAAGAAAGGCATCTTTCACGAACCCGAAAATTTGCCGAACAAGTTGCAAAGGCTGCTGAACTAGCCAAGAGTATTGACATACACAAAGAAGCTTTCATTTCACATTACTTAGAAATCAAAAACGGTGTTGAATGGTCGAGAGATAAGACTTTCGAAAAAGAGGAAAATTGTGAAGATTATGAAGATTTAAACACGAGGGTTAGGAATTTATTGTCCCTCCCGAAGAAATCTCTAAATACAACAGAATTTGATCCACTCTTAACGGAATTACTCCAAAAGCGCGAAGAAGTTAGGGATAAGTTGCTTTGGAATTGCAACAAATTGGCGGAGCAACTTAAGCTTGCTGAGGAGCACGGGGTTTGCGAATTCGCCCCTGAGGATTTGAGCTCATTTGAAGATGATTCCAATCTGGATTTGAATCTTCTATTTGCTCGGACGAATGAGCTTTCGCGCAAAAAGCACTCAATTCGTGTGGAAATAAATGAGTTAATAGAGTCGGCAATTCAGCAAATACAGGAATTGCACAACAGCAGGGAAATACCGGAAGAAAAAACTGGTCGATCTGACATCGGTAGTTGGTTGGAAAATCATGAGGCAAAAGAGTTTTCCGAAATCTTAAAAATTAAGGATGACTGCGATAGACTTCTTAAAGAGCTCAACAAACTTCCGTTGGCGAAGTCCGTTCAGGAACTTGCAAACGAGTTTCTCAAGGATGAAAAGCAACTTGATAGATTCCAGAATTTGGTTGCACGAGTTAACATAGAATGCAAACCGTCGATCGAGTTTCTCTTATTGAGGTCATTTTTCAATTCAAGCAAAGACGAGAGGGTACGAAATACCAAGGCGTCTGCGTCGAACCTTTTTCAGTGCTACTTGGAATCGTGGTACGCATTGGCCCAAACCGCACCCCTTTTGATGCTCGAGATACTCGATGAAGATTCCCAGTGGATTGAAAGGATTATCGAAAAAGTATCCTTAAAGGACGCTTCCATATGCATAGGCCCCGTTCACGTCTCTTTGGTCTGTAGAAAACCGGTCTCAGCACTTCCAATAATAACCCGCATGGCCAAGTCCTTATTTGCGGAACAACCTGAAGAGTTTTCAAAACTTTGCTCTATTGGAGTGAATGAAACTTTAGGTTACTATGCGAAATCTTCGGATGAAGAGTCATCGGCCATTACTTTGGAGAAGCTGAAAAGCCGAATAAAGACTCAGGGAGATTTGGCGGGGTTCCCTACTATCAAGCACAAGGAGTTTAGAGACCTGGCAAACTCTCAAGTGCCTCGACTTTGTAATAGTTTTCTTAAGAAGGCCAAGGATATAGCCTCACCTGACGGCATTGAGAAGTTGAAGCAAACTTTTCAGGCTAAATTTGAGGATTTTGAAGCACAGGTTCGGGGGGTGTATACCTCTAAGGGTTCGGGAGTTAGTGCGAGGCAAAAAGATATCCCGAAAGACGCAAAGAGGAAGTTAAGGTCGATTCGAGGCGATTACGAAAGTTTTCTTGAAGATACCTTAAATTACTTCGTTTCCAGAGTTTCTCGAGCCGGACAGGAGTTCAGCGACGAAATCCGAGAAAAAATTGAAAAAGTGCTCCAATCTTTTGATATGTGCACGAACTTTGCCGGGGACACGCAAACAAGCAGAGTCGTAACCCAACTTGCTATATTGGAAAAAAAGCTATCATTAACGGGAGGCAAGCTGAACTTCACGGATTTTGAGTTCTTCACTTGTTTCCCTGAGTGCTCGTCGAAGTATCCCCATGCCACGATAAAGATATTACAGGGAGAGAAAATATTCGCCGAGTTGAAATATCTGAGTTTTGTAAAGGAATTGAGCTCAGCACAAAGCAATAATTCAATTGAAATTCTTATTGCAGCCAACTGCTGGTCTCAAATCCTCTCGCTTTCAAGAGAGCCTGATTCGGAATTGGAAGAGCATGACGTTCGAGCACAAAGAGAACAATTTTGCGTAGAACTAGAAGAAGAAGTCAGGAGTATGGGCGCAGATGTGGAAATCATCAAGGCACTCTTGGAGTTTAGACAATACCCTCTTGCCAAGCAGTCAGTGTTTCAAATGAGAGAAAGGCATGATTCCGACATGGAGGAAAAGGAAAAAAGGAGACAGCAGGAAATAAAGGAATGGGAAGACAACTGTAATGAATTGTTAGATAAAACCGGCGTTTCGGTTAATGAATTGCAAGAGGATTCCGCTTTAAGGCATATCTATGTCGCTGCTTTGGTCATGAGGCAAGATTTGAAGAAAGAATTTGGTGACTTGCGCAAGCAAGGAAATTTCAAGGATTCTTTAGTCGATAGTTTAAAAGTACTACATTTCAAGTTGGATCGGAAAATCTATGACGATTTTTTTGGGTCTGGAGAGGTACCGCCAGAAGGACCAGTCGAAGTCGAGCCAAGGCATGTCGTGGATGATGAAAACCTTGCCTGCCTTCTTGAGGGATACAACCAAGATAACTTTTCCGAACGATCCGAAAATTATCGGTCCTGCTGGGATAATTTCCGGAAAGCTCTATCTAAAAGATTCGCCTTAATGAAGATGGAAAACAAATGGAGAGTAGCGCAAGGTCATTTTCCGTCCATTGAGTGTCGGCTCGCTCGGCCAAATTGCGAGTATCTGAACAAATATAACTTAGCATTTTTTATTCGGCCAAAGGATGAGCCTCAGGACTATTTGGCTGAACTGATTTCAGAACTAAATAATTTAAAATCAAAACAAACAATACCAATCGTAATTACCACTGATGACGACGATGGAAAATTCATAGAGAGCACTACAAATACAAGAGTAATAACATGCAAAAGAAGTGACTTCTTGCTTGTTTTTCAGAATGAGCATCCAAGGAGAAAGTTTAAGCAACTCATCTTTCGCAGTAGTATCAACTCTCTTGGCGAGCTGAATCCATTTAACGGATATGGTTGTGCGAGTAATGAAAAATCGATTTTTTACGGAAGAGATGAACAGCTTGACCAACTTGCAAATAACCCTGCGAGTTTAATATGTGGTGGTAGAAGGATAGGGAAAACTACGATTCTCAGAGAATTGGAAGAAAGACTAAAGAAAGAAAATTACATCGTGGTTAATTATCCTGTAGGAGCATCGGTTGTGGCAGAAAGTCATAGTCTGGACCGGGATTCTAGAGTTGCTCAAAAAATAATTAACAGACTTAAGAATCGTCTGCCGGAAGATATTGACCCTGAGAAGCTGCCGGATGAAACTGACCCAGTTTCGAAACTAGATGAGTGGATTTTTACACTTGGTGAGCGCGGACTCAAAATCGGGATATTACTCGATGAATTTGATGTTTATTTAGGATATGCAACTGAGCGCGAAGTAAAAAATTCTCGTCTGCTTCGAACATTTCGTGAGAGAGGCCCAAGCGGCGATGGCTCTCTTACGACTCTAGTGGTTGCTGGGTTTACACACCTCTATTATCAGATTAATCCGAAAGCCCATAAGGGTCCTCATCCTCCACTTGGTAACCTTGGGCAGAAAGTCAGCTTGGGTGCTTGGAGTTATCACGAAGCCAGCGACTTCATAAAGTATGCCTTTCGTGACCATCTAGGCATAGAAATTAGTGAGGATGCAATCAGAGAAGTAATAAAGTATGGATCGACTACTCCAGCGTATTTGCAACAGTTTTGTCGTTTGCTTCTTTTCAATCACCTTGACCGTAAGGCGCTCGGAAGCGGCAATGCAAAGATTACGGGTGAAATTATAAAAGATACATTCAACGATCGTAATATTGATGGGGGAGAATCTTTTATGAGATCAGTAGACGATACTCAAAAGAATAACCTTTCTGGTCTTGGAAGGCTAATTCTTCTCACAATAATCGAATTATTAGGGGATAGTTTACGTCATGAAGAAAAAATCACTACTAATACGGACGACCGAAAGTTGGAGAGGTTTTATTCGGAAAAGGATATTAGGGATGCAGTTGAAGGATGGATTGATGCTGAACTGGAGAACTCGGATGAATCCAAGTTAGCAAGAGAGGGTTTGCAAGAACCAATGTCATTGAAGCTCGAAGATGAAGAATTCGAATTAACTATTGATATGCTGGGTATGACTGGTGAGATCAGAGAGTCACCAAAAAATGCAAAGCATTTTGGAATAAGTACACCCTCCTTTGTTCGCATTTTGATGAACCTTCAAGAGGTCGGCCGCGAGCATATCGAAAAAGCTATTTGGGATTTCGCAAGACAGAAAAATAAGCATAAGAGAGCCCATGTTTACATTAGGGGATAATTTTCTCCCTTATCGCAAATTACATGCAAACTCTATTAAACGAAATTCGAGAATGGTCATACGGTAAAGACGGGATCAGGTTTGCTGTTGTTCCCGAAGGTATGGGTTGTGAGCTTACGAAAGAAAATCTTTCGATTTGTTTCCGAAATCCGCCAGTAAAACATCCAGAGGTAGAAAATACTGTGATTCTTGAATATCGGGCTGATCAGGCTCGCGTTAGTTCTATTGCAATCAAGAATGTCGATGGCAAAATAGAACTGGAGGAATGGTCTGGCCAACGGAATGAGATTGATGATTACCTCGACAAGAGTCGCTGGGAAAATGAGATTCAAGGTGGCTCTTTCAGTAATGTAATTCTACTAGGATTTCATGACTTGGGAGTTTCAGAATTTTGCGAGAATATTATTGATTTGCGGGGTGTTTCGGGGACCGCATCCTTGATTTTTTGCGGTCCTTATCTTCCGGAAACATATGCCAAGTATTGGAGGGATCATGATTTGACCACTGGTGCTTCTCCCTGGCAGAAGAGTGCATCAGCGATCAAGCGATACACTTTGAGGTTCCCAGATATTTATACTATGGTCGACAAAGGAAATCATGCGAAATGGTCTGAAATGACCGATGAGGCAAAGAGCGGTTTGATCATGGAGTTAGTGAAGTTAACTAATGCTGACTTTGAAATTGTCCGCTGGATTAGTAAAGAGTGCCATGCATTGCCTGATGGGATATGCAACTTATCGGAAGTTTGTTCGAACATGGTCCACGGAGGCAGTTTGCCAGAGATTTTTCAGGCCAGATATGAGAGGCTTGGCGAAAAACTAAAGAAAATTTTCATAGAACTTATTAGGAACGAATTCTTTTACATAAAAGCAAATGCTGGACGCGTTGATGAGAATTTAGCCCTTGTCGAACCTCTGTTTATTAATGGTTTAGCCAACATTAATACGACTGGGGATGGCCATATCTTGACCCCTTTTAGTCCTCTTTGTCAGTTAATAGTCAGGAAAGGATGGCAAAATTTTGGCCTCTGTCCTAACTTTGTATCATTTCATTACGATGTTAACCATGCAACGGCTGCTCGCTTGGTGAATAAAATCGAGAATTTCTTTCGAGACCGCCTGAAAGTTTTTATCTTGGATCAGGGCGGTGAGCAAAACAGGAATATTGAAGAGGCGATTGAGGAGTTGTTAAGGGACTTCACCATCCAGGAAACTGGCGATTACAAACTTTGTCGATTCATAGAGAATACGACTTTACTAGATAAAGAGACGTTGGCTAGCTTAACCGATGCCATGAAGGACTCAAAGCTCTGGAAAGATAAAAACCGGGCCTCGATGTTCGACGACGCGACACGTAAAAAAAACCAGAGTCTAGTAAGCGACGATTTCTCTTCTGAAGGCCTCGACCTCTTATACTTCTTGGACTTTAATCAAATCCAACAGATCTTCCTCGAAAAGAATCCCCTTGGTGATCTTCTGGCTATGAATGAATTGTCCAGTTTTTTCGAATTTCTAAAGCGATTAAGGAATGATGTTAGCCATAATAGGCCAGTAGCATATGATAGACTAGTTCGCGTTGAGACTAAATTTGAAAGAATTAAGAAACAAATTGGCAAAGGGGTCGGCCAGAGCCGAGGTTGATTGGAATTTGCTTTCATGGAAGATTTAAGAATATCTAGGGAATTATTGCCTCATCTCTTTGGGCATGGAATCCCGTTGATTGAGGCCATCCTTGAACCCCTTCCCTCCGATAAGCTTTCAGGTCTTTTCGAAGAGGGCTCAAATGATCATCCTTACGACGCGCTTATGAATTCGTTTTCCACGGAGCAAGAGGGGGACTGCAAGGAAGCCAGAAAGGCCCTTGCCGATTATTCCGTCGAAGATCAGGGCAATGACGATCATCATTCCCGGTTGCTTGTGCTGCTGGGAAGATGCAGGCTGGAGTATCTCTATGGCTCCCCTTCGGAGTTCGAGAAGCTGGTCCTTGAAGCTAGGGAACGGCTTGATCAAGCCGTTCCTCCCGAGCTTCAGTCGTCCGTTCGACTTCAGGAGGCAAATCTCCTTCAGCAAAAGGCTTCATATCAAGACGCATGCGACGCATGGGAATCCTATCTTTCATCCATTTCGAGAGGCGGTGCCGAGGAAGTTTACCTCGTCGCTTATGCAATGGGGAGACAAGCCCTGTCTCTCTTTCGCATGGGTCGGCATGAGGAATCCATTGGGAAGCACCGTTCCCGCATGGAGCAAATCGAGTCTCGATTGGGGCCGGAACATGCTTTGCTTGGTTCCTGCATCTTCGAATTCGGTGACGCCTTGGATCAAGCCGGCAAAATCGAGGAGTCTCTGGAGCTAAGGGAAAGGGCTATTTCGATTTTCGACCTTCCCTCGAACCTAGCCCATCCTGAGCGGTCAAGGGCCTTTCACGGTCTTTCCGCAACGCTGGAAGCCGCCGGTCGATACGAGGAATCCCTTAAGGCTGCTTACGAGGCCAGAGAAATTGCGCAAGAGTTGCTTGCGGAAACTCACTTGACCCTGTCCGAGGCGAACCATCGAGTCGCCTCCGTTCTCGAGAAGTTGGGCAGGTATACCGAAGCCTTCGGATGCCGAGAACGTTCCTTGGCCATCATGATGGAAATCTTCGACGATCCTCACCCGAAAATCGCGTTGGCCATGAACAACCTGGCCTCCTTCCACGGGTATGCGGGAGCAAAGAACAGGAAATCTTTGGCTTTACATGAAGAAGCCTTCCAAATGTTTCTGGACA
>MDTD01092488.1_pt1 | contig 19474 bp, 14 predicted proteins | sample 811221 | NCBI WGS metagenome assembly MDTD01 (sample SAMN05326646, study PRJNA326480) | marine metagenome | isolation source: seawater | place: Pacific Ocean: South West | collected 2011 | reverse complement strand
ATCGGGCTATGGATCCCGTAGCTGCAATTGATCAACGTGTTAAAGATCATAAGTCGCTGATTCCAAAGTTCCAGAATCTTCCGGAAAATACAGCGGTAATATCAGCTCGTTCAAGCTTGGTCTATGTCATAAATAGAATGATACAGCAGACCGGCAGGTCTGTGTCTGATGATTTAGGAGTTTGCTCGGCCTATGAAAACACCCCCAGGCAGGACAATTTGAGTTGCTTATGTTATCCACTCGAAAAGCAATTGGGGGCAGCAATAGACTTTATTGTCAATCCTGATATTAAAGCCACAGGCGACAAAACATTGTGGTTCAAGCCTGAATTTCACGGCGGGACATCTATCAGGAATTTAACGTAAAACAAAATAATAGACAAATTAACTTGAGGATTTTAGCTATGAAGCATAAAACATTCACATTGATAGAGCTTTTGGTGGTGATTGCTATAATTGCCGTGCTTGCTGCTATGCTTTTACCTGCACTTCAGAAAGCAAGAGAGCAAGGGCATAAGATAAGCTGTGTAAATACCTTAAAACAATGGGGGCTTGCAACGTCTTGTTATTCCGGCGACTACGACGGATATTTCCAGAGTAAAGCATCATTTTGGATTGATATTAAACCATACGTTGATCGTGGAACTGATCTGTCAGCCAGAAGCAGTATGAATATATGTCCTAAAGGGCCGCAAGGAAAGTATCCTGACCTCGGGGCTTTTGCTGCATCGTACAGAACAAACTATATCTATAATGCTGACCTTGGAGATTCATTGAGAGTAAAATTGTCGAGAATCAGAAAAGCATCTAAATCTTTTCTTTATGCAGACGGGTATCGCCATGCCTCCAACAATGCTGCTTATGCGGTACATAAAGATCATATTGATTCATCACACCCGGAAAGTAAACTTGGCATGAACCATCAGAACACACTAAATATAGCATTTACTGATGGGCACTCAAAAAACTACCTGAACCCTGACGGCGTTATTCCAGTGGTATATGTCTCAGGCGGTTCTGGCGGTGAAACTCTTTATGAATAAAAACTATATATTAATAGGGATACATACATGATATTTACAATAAGAACATTCCTTGCTTTTGTCTCCTTGACGGTAACTGCGGCACAGGATCATTCAGACATTACTGCCTGGTTGAAAGCTGAAAAAACGCTTAATCCGCCTGATGTAATCGAAAGCGGCTATCTGCCTGTTGAAAATGTTCGCTTCGGACACCTTAAGTCCGGAGCGATCATACCCCGGCATGATCAGCTTGGCATCAATGGATTTAAATCCAATAAATGGTGGGGAAATCCCCAGCAACCAGTTCTTATAGGAGAATATAACAGTAGCGATAAATCAAAGCCTTCAATCACTTGGACTAATAATAAAGGCAAGAATCACCTGAGAATTCTAATAGGTGTTCTGGATGAATGGGGCAAGGGGAGTACAGGCAATGAGCGTCTGGCAATATACCATAACAATTTTAAAATAGCATCCGTCAATATTGGCGGGAAAAGTGAATTGCAATATGCATATCCATATTGTTTCTCTCGTGCAAAAGAGGAGGGTCGCTTAGGACTGGAATGTCAATTCGAACCGGTCAGAAGGATTTTCGCTTATGGCTTCGTTACAAAGGAACGGCGCTATCTTGAGCAGGGGGATACCATAAAAGTCGAGGCTGAAAATCCCGGCAGTTATAGCATATTTCAGGTCGCATTTGTTCCCAGAACTGACTCCATAGAAATGATGAATCCTGAAATATTATATGCTGAGGCAAAGTATTGGGAAAAAAGGGGCTTGCAGTTTGCGTGGGTAACCCGGATGCCGTCACGCTGCATTCTCATATACGGTCGCAGCAAACAGGATGTGCAAAAGCTTTCAGATAAATGTTTCAGGGAAAAAATTTACGCGGAAAACCATCAATATTATGCGCCGTTGAATTTGAAACCCGGTCAGAAAGTATACTATCGTATTCTGGCGGAGACCAATGACGGGCGACGACTTGCATCAAAAGAGTATTGCTATGTCCACCCGGCGATTGGAAGGCAGGTAAAATCACGCGTTATTCCAATTAATCCGATTTCGGCCGTTCCCGCAGTTGCAAGTCCGGCATTCAGTTCCATTCCTCTATCAAAAGGAGAGCTCGTGGAACTCGGAAAAGTTCGTCTACTTGAAAATGGCAAACCCCTGTTCGTACAATTTGAATCCATAAGCAGTTATCCTGATTGTTCAACCAGAGTTTTAGGTGCTAACTTCACAGCGTTGCCCGGCAGAAAATATGCGGTTGAATTCGGCCCTGAAATCGTCCCGCCGAAAGAGTCCGGACTTGTCCTCAGCAGGAACAATGATGAGATAATTATACGTGATGATAATAATGCCGAATGGCGCTTCAGTAAAAATCACTCAGCCGGGCTGGGCAAAGGCTTTCCGGTCCCCTGGAAACTTTACCAGACGGCAGTCGACGGCAGCGTACTGACTGCTTCTAATCCTGATGTCCTCAAAATTGAGGAATCAGGCCCGAAGCACATGGTCATCAAAGCACAGGGACACTTCCGTAATAAAAGCAAAAAGCTTTATCAGTACATTGTGCGTTGGCACGTTTATCCGGGCAAATCCAACCTGGACATGGAACTGACTGTTGGCAATGATATTCCCAATCCGCCGGATGACATCAAAAAAGTTGCTTATTTTAAAAATATCTATTTTGAATATGAACAGCCGGTAAACGAGGTTGAAATTGCCGTGGACGGCAAACTGAAACCCTTCACCGGTAATGATATTGATGTTTTTCAGAAGGATGAAGCCATCATGAGAAGCTCAGGCCGTGAGACAAAAAATCACCTGACAGGGCTTATAGTTTCCGGAAGCGGGGATAATCAGATTGCTGCCAGGGTGGAAAACTGCTGGCAGCAGTATCCTAAGTCTTTTGAAAAGAAAGGAAAAACCATCAAGGTCGGATTGATGCCGGACTACAAAGAATCGGACTATAAATTCGGAGTCACAAAACCTTATATAAAGCTTTTTTTCTACCTGCGGCACGGATTGTACCGTTTCATGTATGGAGTACAGAAAACTCATCGCTTGAGTTTTGCTTTTGGTGAAAACGCAAAACTTCAGTCTGGTAAACAGAAACCCTTGATGAGCAGAGTGATGTTTGTCCCGTCTGCCAAAGAAATGTGTAAGTCAGATGCATTCGGTAAGTTAAGGGCTTCGGATGGACGATATAAGCTGATTGATAAAGTCAGCCGGGATTCCCTGGCGAAAATATTCGCGGCCAGAAAACGGAATAGAGAATTTGGTCTGTTAAACTTTGGTGACTGGTTTGGAGAGCGTAAAATCAATTGGGGAAATCTCGAGTATGACCTTGGACAGGGATGCGCCCAGGAGTTTGTTCGGACCGGGCGTGATATATGGTTTGAAACCGGACTCCAGGCGGTAACCCATCAAACTGATGTTGATCAGGTTCATTACGGGAAAAATTTGGGATTACAGGTAATGCATGCCACTTGTCATACCGGAGTTGAATATTTACTCGAAGATAAAATTAATCCCAAAAAGATTAAAACCTTATTTAAGGGGTATTCAAGTCCGTATCCTCAGGTGTTTCATGCCGGGCACGCATGGTGTTCCGGAATATCATATATGGCCGCTTTGACCGGCTATCATCGTTTGCGAAATATGCTTAATCAGTTCGCAGAAGTCAGGGCGTCGCAGGCAACTGTGATTATGCCGCCGGACCAGACTCATCGCGGCTGGAATCTGCTAGCATTGACGAACGCCTACGCCTTTAGCGGCAATCCATTTTATCTCAATGGGGCAAGAATCTATTTTGACCGCTACAAAAGTATCATTAATCCGCTTGAGGGGGCTACCTATTCCGCTGGCTCTGAACATGAAACGATCGGCCTTATTCATCGTATGGCGTTAATGCGCTTCGCTCAGGTATCAGGAGATCCCAAAGCGTTGGAATTATTAAAGTACTCCATGCAGGGATTGTATGCCATGTGGGACGAGGACTATGGTTATTTTATGGCCTCTCATCACGGATTTCCGCCATTTAGAGGTTACGGTGCGGCAATCTGGACCCCAGTTATCGCGCAGCATATTGCATTGACAAATTCACAGAAATGGAAGGATATACTTGACCTGTATCTAAAGTGCAATATCGGAAAAACATATTCGACCAGTAAAACTACCTCAACTACATTGCTGTTCATCTCTCTTTGGCCGGCATTACTGGAGGAGGCTGGTATAAAAGAACTTCCAGGTGAAAGTATTCCTGAAGATATTATCAGGAAGAGAAAAGAAGGAGGAAGGCGTGGTTTGCCGCTAAAACCAAAGAAGGCATCGAGTAAAAAGTCTTCAAAGAAAAAATGACAAAGCATTCCTTCAAAGCATAATGAAAAATAGAAAAGATAAAAGATAAGTTATATGAATCAGAAAAAATTAAAAGTTGTCCAGATTGGTGTGGGTCGTTTTGGTGCTAAGCGTCGTAAGTTAATGCGGTTTACCGGATTATTTGACTTAATTGCGGCTTATGATATTAATCCGGATGCACTTAAGCAATGTCGTGAAGAAGACGGAGCTGAAATTGTTAATAGCTATGAAGAGTTAATTAATTATCCTGAGGCGGAAGCCGTCATTATCTCTACCGGAGCAAAATTTCATGCGGCGCAAATTATTGCCGCGGCCCGGAAAGGCTTGCACGTATTTGTGGAAAAACCGGTTTGCTCAAACAAGGAGGACCTGGATGAGATAATACGGGTACAGGGTGAAACTGGTACAGTTATAGGAGTAGGGCATTGTGACCATAGTCAGGATGGAGCCACTCTGAAAATAAAAGAAATGATTGAATCTGGAGAAATGGGGAGGATTTCAGCTTTTGAACAGACAACTTGCCATGCAGGCGGTTTGCAAATCAAACCTGGCGACTGGCGTGGAGATCATGAGCAAAATCCAGGAGGTATGCTTTTCCAGTGTGGCTGCCATGCGTTCCATAAGTTGATTTATTTGTTTGGTCCAATTAAGGAAATTCAGTCGGTAATGCGCTATGATGTAAATAATAATACAGAAACCGCTGATGCAGCAATATGCTTGATTACTTTTGAAAACGGCATAATAGGGTCTTTAAACGCATACCATGTATCGCCTTATCGTCGGACTTTAAATATATACGGCACCGGGAAAAATGTGTATTATAGAAATCATTCATTTAGTCGTGGAGAAGAAATGTTTGAACAGACAGAATTATTGGACAACTGTGAGCAGCCTGATGTGAGCCTGTCATATGAGGAAATTGAAAATGGCGGAGCGTCCGGAGGACTGGTAAGTTTTTATAATGCAATACGCAATGGCGGTGAATTATATCCATCTTTAATTGATGGAGCCAAAGCTGCCGCTGTAGTTTTTGCCGCTGAACTTTCTGCAAAGTCTGGTAAACCTGTCAATCTTGAGGATGTAGGGTTGAACTATTAATTCGTACGACGGATGGCTATATACCCAACGTCGCCAAAGCTATGAGGCGCAGGCCGCTTCAAACTTCGCACTGCGTGCTGTGGAAACGGATATAGCGCAAAAACTTTATTGCAGTTTTAATAATATGTGGAGCCGACAATATTTGATAAAAGATGACTTATGGGGATGAATATTGTCGGGACTTTACGGTTTATTATAAAATAAAAACGGCCGCGAATAAAAACTTCGCGGCCGTTATGATTATTGCGCTATTATGCAATCTCGATAAATTTGCTGCCGGCTACGCCGCAGACCGGACAACTTTCCGGGGCGCTGCCTTCAACTGTGTTGCCGCAAACCGGGCAGACATAGATTTTTGTGGAGGGCAGGTCGCTGCCGCTTTCAGCCGCTTCCAGAGCCTTGCTGTACAGGCCGTGATGAATTTCTTCAACCGCGAGAGCGTATTTGATCGAGAACTCAGCCGGTTTGTTGCCTTCGGCAATCGCTTCTTCCAGAAATTTCGGATACATTTCCTGGAATTCGAATCCTTCTCCGGCAATCGCTTCCTTCAGGTTTTCCTTGGTGTCCTTTACGCCGCCAAGAACACGCAGGTGAGCATGGGCGTGAACGGTTTCCGCTTCGGCAGCGGCGCGGAACAGTTTGGCGATCTGCGGCAGGCCGTCTGCGTCAGCTTTTTTGGCAAAGGCCAGATATTTACGGTTAGCCTGGCTTTCACCGGCAAAAGCTTCCTGTAGATTTTCTTTTGTTGACATTGTTCTTTCTCCTGTTAATTTCAACTTTATTGAGGGGTAATGGTCCTAATATATACTTTTTTAGTGACATATCAAGCCAATTATGTAAAAATTAGTAATAATTATCATTTTTATATAGCGGCGGTAAAAAAAGAGCATGGATAAAGGTCCATGCTCATTAAAAAATATTATACGATAACAGCTACGTTTAATCACATATCCAGATATCTGCGTTCTGATAGTCGGGATATACGATAAACTTGCTGTCTTCTTTAATCCCGGCCTCTTTAAGGTTGATTTTCTCCTGAATATCAAACCTTGAATCCCTGAAGTTATAGAACTCCCCGTTCTTCAGGGTTAGCAACAGACCTGTTTCAGGGAATGCTACCTTTGAGCCTGTCAGATAAGGGGTTTTGAATGCTCCGCCTTTAAAACTGATAGTGCCGATGAATTCTGATGGCAGATCTGTCCCTCTGGGCAGGTTGTTTTCACTGGACAGGGAACTTACTTTGCCGTAGAGATCAATAAATGGAGGCGCTCCTTTGAGTAATAACTTGATCTTTCCTCCCCCCAGGTCGACGGCTTTTTCAATCGGGTATGTCTCGATCCGGCTGCCTTTGTTAAAGGCGACGGAAACATATTTTCCCGTCAATTTATCCGCCGCGGGCCATTTGCCGCAGGTTTCCAGGGTAATGGATTGTCCTTCCACCCTCTCTCCGGAGATATCACCGGTGAGTTTCAGGAGTTTGCCGCGAAATTCCTTGATCTTAGTGTCGTTGACCGATAAAATCAGGCCGCTCTTCACTGATGCCGGGGCATAGTAGCTGATATTATCAACCGTTCCGTCTTTAAATTCTACTTTCATTTTTACACTGCCGTCAGGGGAGATATGGCAGTTGCTTATTTTATTGATAAAGCTGCTTTCGCCTTTCCGCCAGGGTTCCAGTACGTTGACAAAACAGCTTTTCAAGCGGCGGCTGCTCGATCGCAGTGTGCCGATGTAGTTAAGCCCGTCTTTGAACTCGACCATCCCTCTTTGCCGCTTGCCGTTGATCTTTTCATCTATGATCGCCGGAAAATCGCTCTTTGCGGAAACCGCCAGCTCTGTCGCGTCACGGGGGCCTTTAACGCTGTGGATTTTCAGGAAGGTTTCTTTTATATCGGCCGGGACTCTATCTTTAGATGGAGAAGTCTTGGGTTTCCATTGGTTGTAATCGAGCTCAAATGTGGTGCTCCTGACCTCCGGAAAACTTCTGTAAGTGGTGAAATCATCCAGCATATCCGTGTCACCGATGGCGTAAACGCTTTCCGGCTGGAAGGAACGATCCTGGGTTTTGCCCCAGTTCTGGATCTTTCCATAACTTTTGGCGCTTTTTTCGTTTACATCAGTTGCGACGACTTTCCCCCTTGAATCATAGAGCTGCAAGTGTCTGAATCCGCCGTTGACATAAAAAATATCGACTAGATAGCTCTGTCCGTTTTTCCGGTTGATCGTGATTAGTGTTCTTCTGAAATTACGATGTTTCTGGAAGCGTCTTGGAAAAGCGTTCTCCGCTTCCGCTTCGGCAATTTGTATATTGCCATTGGTTTTTACGAGAACCAGATTGCCGTAAGAGAACGGCGGAAGGCCAAAGCCTCCGCGCCATGGGGCCCGGGCCGCTTTTTCCCCATACTCATCAACTGTGACTGTATTTTTTGTAAAGGTGGAATTAGGCAATGCCATGGAAAAGGTCTTTCTTCCCATATCAGACACTTTCATTTTACAGGGGTAGGGCAGTGCCTTCAGATCTTTTGCCAATTTATTCTTTTCCTGCCGAAGCTCCAGGAAACGTCCCAGGCGGGAGTCGCCAAGATGTTGTAACATTGGAACGCCGTCATAAAACAACTGAAGTCCAAGCATGTCGTCATGTGAATGTCCCTGCATCCGGTCATGAGAAAATATGATTTCGAGGCGTTTGTCCGGGGCCCCGCTTCTTAGTATTGTAAAGCCGCTGCCCCCAAGAACCTTGCTTGGTTTGACTGTTCCGCGGTTTCCGGCCTGGAATGTGTAGTTGGGGCCGTCTCCGTGCTGGGATACCCCGCCGCGGATGTTGGACATAGTGGGAATGGTTTTTCCGACTGATTTCAGGAACGGATGCTCTTTCAGGTAGTTATCGTTGTTTATCAGGGATGCTTCATTAAACAGTTTATACATGCCGCCAACCATGCCGGCATAATTGGCGGAACCCTCGGTGGAGATGCCGTCATAAAAGTTTTCATTATAGAGGAATTCCTCAAGAATATTCAGAAATCCGCTCTTCAAATAATTATCGTCAAGTGCAATACCCAAAGCCAGAATACCTGGGGCGTAGATGCCGATTCCGTTGCCGACACACTGCTTTGCCCCGTATGAATAGATCAGCCACTTGCCTTCTTCAAGCAGGTTCTTTTTGATGAACTCTTTTTCTTTTCCCTTTAGAGCACCGGAATCAGTCACTGCCATATAAGCTTTGGCGAGATTGAAGAAGCGGTATCCCTCTTCCGGCGGACGGAAGTTGGCGCTGCCGGCGGAAAGCCGTGATGGTCCGAGCCAGCCGTGTTCACCGACCGGTTCATGTTTTTTTGCCATTTCCAGAAATTTTTCCCGTGAAATCGGAGCAACTTCGTTGTGAAAAGCCAGGGGGTAGTGGGGAAATACTTCAGCAAAACGGTTCAGAATGCGAATGATCGCGGCGGCATATTCCGGCTTTTTAGTAAGAAGGTAGGCCTTTGTCAAAGTCGGCAGAATTCCACCGCCCCACATCCCGACGATCTTATTCATTCTTTCCTTCCAAACAAAATTTGCAGGGAAGTATTTGACCGGAATTCCTTTGATTTTTATATTTTTACTCAAGCCATATTTGAGTTTCCGTTCTTTGCCGTCGAAATGCATTATCCCGGTTTCTCCAACCAGTTCTTTTTTCTCTTCCGGAGTCTGTTCGCTTGCCAGTTCGTGGTAGACTCTGCCGGAGTGCTTGCACCTGATCGCGAAAGGGTTTTGCTTGAAATCCATTTCATAGCAGTAGCCGCCATTAGCTCCGCACATAATGCACTTTTTATCGGTTATGTAACCGGATGATCCTGGTTGTTTTTCCTGCATTGTTCTCGGAGCCGGGGAACGGTCCGGAATCAACTGTTTCCAGCGTTCCGGCGTTATTTTGGCGTAATAATCCGCTTCGTTCAACAAAGCCTTCAGTCGGCCTCCGGTGTAATATTCTTTAAGCGCTTTGATTTTATCCGGAGTGTGAAGAGTCTTCGGTAGCAGGTCCGGGTTCCCGCCTGGAAATACTTTCAACAGTTTTTTTGCTGCATTACTTTTATATGAGTCATAATACTCGGCGGCGTTAAGGCTGATTCCAATACATAAGATAAGAAGAATATTTTTCATAGTCCGGTTGTCCATGGTAAGTCATCGGTTGCTGCGTAGATATCCATTTGCGTGCGTGAAATGCCTTCGACATGACCATCGGCGAATCCAACGGTGGCTTTGCCGGTCATTAACTTGTGGTAAGGCATCCAGCGTTCATTGCCTGTGCTGGTTGGTCTTTGGGTTCGCGCTATCATGAACATTCCCCAGTTTCCTGCTCCGGAAGAATAGTCATTCCATTTGAGGGTCTCGACGTAAACGAAAGTCTTTGATGGCTGTTTAAGCCGGGACAGTTTGATTGATTCATAGGTGATTCCGTTGCCGTTGCTGTAATCCCCCCATTCCGATATTTGAGTGTTTAACCCCCATGATGGCCGATCCCTGACCGGTGCGATAGTCCGGGACGGACAGGAAAAGAGCTGCGGCAGATTGTTGCCGTCAAGGTTGGAGTTTCCAACATAGCCATGACGGACAATGTTTTGAGTCCAGAAACAGGATGGGTTGCCGCCATTCTGTTGAGGAAAAAATTCCATGTTATCATCCAGGTAAAGAGCGGTGCCTGTGGAAATCTGTTTCAAATTGCTGACACACTTAATTGCTTTTGCCTTTTCCCTGGCCTGATTCAAAGCAGGCAGCAGCATGCTGGCGAGGATAGCGATGATCGCTATGACGACTAGCAGTTCGATGAGAGTGAATTTTCTTGTTTTCATTTTCCCATTCCCTTGTTTTTGAATGGATGGCGGATTTAATATATCCGCTTAAAGATTGTCCATCCATCCGATTTTGTTATTATTGTAAAGAATTGTCTTTTCTCTTAGTTCATTGACGGCATCAGGTACGGTGATTTCATTATTAATGACTTTCCGGGATATTGGCATAAACACTGTTTCCATATACTCCGGGACCTGATAGGAGGCGGCTGAAAACGGTTTCATGCTGTCCATGCTTGTGTCATCAGTAAACTGCCTGCAGGCCGGTATGCCGTACTGCGTTTCTGTAATAAGTTTCTGGACTGCCGGTGAGGACAAAAATACCGCAAACTTCAGGGCTTCATCTTTTTCCGTTGCTGTGGCGGATACGCATACGCATGACGGAATATATCTGGCAACCGAATCTTGCGTCAGGACTTGCGGCACGCTTTTTATCTTGAAGGGGGCGGTCTTTTCCAGATAGTCCAACGACAGGCCTGATGGAGTTCCCCATAAGGCTTCTCCGCGAATAATGGTGTTTTCTTCAAGTGTGACCCCGGCTTTGTGCAGGTCTGCAAAAAATTCAAATACTTCAGCAACTTTACCGGGGATGGCCAGTCGTCCCTCGGCCGTATCAAAGTCTCCGCCGGCTGCAATGTAACCAGGAATGGATACCGAGGTGTTGAGTTTGAAAGGTTGTCGACTGGCAGCTTCAAGCAAGCCTTTTTTAAATGCGTTGAAGTCTCCGTTAAAGCATTCTTGAGGTATCTTGAGTTTTGCCGCCAGATTGCAGTTCAAGTATAATTTTCTGGGTGAACTGCATAACGGCATGCCGTATTCAAGCGAGTCGCTAAAGCCGTCGAACAGCCCAGGGATGTTTTTCGCATTGACTTTGGCCAGCATGTTCCGCTTTGTATAATGCGGAATGCTCCAGGCAGGCAGAAGCAGGACATCCGGTTTAGCTTGATCCTTGTCGATATCTTTCAGTCGCAATATATTTATCAGGTTGATCTTTACTCCCTTGTTTGAGTCTTCATAAAGCCTGATCGCCTTATCCCAGAACTTCAGTTTACTTCTGTGGGCGTCCGGGATTTCCAAGTTGAGAGTTATATTGCGTCTTTTTAGAAAATGAGGCACCTGAAATTCCTGTTCAAATGAAGCGTATGGCAACGTATCGATAAAGGTTCCCTTGGGGCGCTGCCGCCTGATAAGCTTTTGTTTTTCCAGTAGGTCCAGGCTGCGTCGCAGAGTCATGCGCGAGACATTGTAGCGCTTAAGCAGAACATGTTCCGGGTCCAGTTTGTCGCCGCTTTTCATGCCCTTATTGACGATTTCACTGGTAATCTTTTTGGCCGTTTCAATATATTTTGTCTTGGTCAACATAGCTTATTGTCTACATTATTATTTATTGTATTATACAATAGTATACAATGCGATTTTAAAAAAGTCAATCCCCTCAAATAAAAAAAGACTCACAAGCTATGTAAGCCTGTGAGTCTTTGGATAATCGCTGGAGGTAAATCAGGAAATCCGGATCGGAACTCCTTTTTCGGCGCTTTCGTAGATAGCGTCAAGCAGCTTCATAACGATGACACCGTGTTCGCCGGGAGCCGGGACCGGGGTGTCGTTGATGATGCTTTCAACGAATTCGTAGAAACCGTCCTTACAGGCCGGGACCGGCGGATGCAGTTTCATATCGTATTGACAGCCGTCTTTTTCAAAATAGAATTCGGCTTCAAACTGGTAGCCTTCTTCAATGTTGCGCTGATACAGACCGCCATCAGTTCCGAGCAGGCGGGTGGACATCATTTCGCGCTCTTTGATATTGCCGGCCCATGATGCTTCCAGTTCCAGCGAGGTGCCGTTTTTGAACTTGATCATCGCAGTGGCGAAATCTTCAACATCAAACTTTTTGCCTTCTTTCTTGGCCTGGGCGGATGCAATGTGGTTGTAGGTCGAGGCCATCACCCATTCCGGTTCCGGGTAATCCATCAACCACAGGGCCAGGTCGAGACGGTGAACGCCGAGGTCGATCAGCGGACCGCCGCCGGAAAGTTCCTTGATGCCGAACCAGCCGCCGAAGCGCGGCATGCCGCGACGACGCTGCCAGACGGTGCGGCAGAAGTAGATGTCGCCAAGGACGCCGGATTCAACTTGTTTTTTCATCGCGTATGACTGCGGGGTGAAGCGGAAACTGAAGTTGATTTGAAGTTTATTGCCGGTTTCTTTGGATACTTCCAGCATCTCTTCTGCTTCCTGGGCGTTCATGGCCATAGGCTTTTCGCAGATGACATCGAGTCCGGCACGCAAAGCGGAAATGGTCAGTGGTTTATGGAATTTATTAGGAACCGCGATCGCAACCATGTCGAGTCCGGCTTCAGCAATCATTTTTTCCGGATCGTCGTAGAGGTTGGCTATGCCTTTTTCTTCGCCGATTTTGGCGAGGAGCTCTTTGTCAAGGTCGGCAATGGCGACGACCTCAACCGCGGGATGTGCGTTGAAACGGTCGATGTGACCTTTGCCCATGCCAAGACCGATTACTCCGGCTTTAAATTTTTTCATCTTATTATTCCTTATATGATAAACCGCGCCGGAGCGCGGCATGATTTAGATCATAAAACTTTTAGACGTTCTGCTTGAGTCCGGCTTTGCCGAAGTCGACATCTTTTTCGGAGAGGGTTTCCAGTGGCGGGCAGTTCGGGGCGGTGTGTTCCATAAAGCCGAGGGGGTTGGCCCAGCGAACGGCGTTGCCGATAACCTTCAGGACTTCTTCGTTGTAGAAGATCGGATAGGTTTCGTGTCCCGGACGGAAATAGAATATTTTACCGTGGCCGCGCTCGAAAGTAACGCCGCTGCGGAATACTTCGCCGCCTTCAAACCAGGAGATAAAGATCACCTTGCCATCCTGCGGGATGTCAAAACGTTCGCCGTACATCTCAGTATTAGGCAGTTCGATGTATTCGCCGATTCCCTGGGTGATCGGGTGCAGGGGTTCGATGTTCCAGAGGCGTTCTTTTTCAGCTTCTTCGCGCCATTTGAGGGAGCAGTTGCAGCCGGTGACCGCTTTGAAGATCTTTGAGAAGTGACCGGAATGCAGTACAATCAGGCCCATGCCTTCCAGGACACGTTTGTGGACGCGTTTGACGATTTCGTCTTTTACTTCAGCGTGGGCGCAGTGTCCCCACCACAGCATAACGTCGGTGTTGTTGACCACTTCTTCGGTCAAACCGTGTTCCGGTTCATCCAGAGTGGCGGTGCGGATTTCCAGGTCGTCGGCACTGATGCCTTTAGCGATGGCATTGTGCATGCCGTCTGGATATATTTTTTTAACCGCTTCCTTGGTGATTTCGTGACGTCCTTCATTCCAGATGGTAACGCGAATCTTTTGACCCATTCTTCCATTCCTTTGTTGATGATTTTTACTTTTAGTGATTGAAGTGTCGAACTAGTGGTATATATTTTATATGTTAGAAAAAGATGTTTCAAGCGGTTTGATGCCGTTAAATGTGATAATGTTGTGCAGAATGTGATATCATGCGTTTGTGGCAAGTAAAACTGGAAGTATATCATCCTCTGGCTTCGATGCCGTATCCTGACATCATAGTTGAGGAGATGCAGGTTGGACCTGAGTATCGTGTCGGGGCGCGCCCCACTTTGCGCGGTGGACAGTTTGTTTTGACCGTTAGCGGCGAGGGCCGGTTCAAGCGTGGAGACAAGGAGTATGTGCTTTCTCCCGGTTACGGCTTTCTGCATAATCACTTTGACGTGACAACTTCATACTGGTACCCGGAATCCAGTCGTCAGCCATGGGTTTTCCTGTGGATCGCGTTTGGGGGGAAGGCGGCGGAGAAAATGATTGCCGATATGGTTGACAACTATGGTTCTTTCTATGATTTGTCCCCGGATGGCGGCGAGGTGGTCCGGATATTGCGTTCATGGCACAAGTGGCGAAACTCCGTCCAGGTGTTATCGCCGCCTCGCGGGGCGGAGTTGATAACCAGTGTTTTTGCCGCGCTGGCGGCCAGCACGGATTCAGACCGGGACACCACGCCCGGAAGCCGGTTGGTGCGGCAGACTCAGGAATTGATTATGAAAGACATTGAGGCGATTGGCGGGGTTAACGAAGTTGCTGAGACCTTGCAGGTAAGTCGCGAACATCTGTCAAGATTATTTCATGATACAACCGGAACCAGGTTGAGGGACTATATTCGAACTGCCAGGATTGATTACTCCAGATGGCTGCTTCACAGTTCAAATTTGTCATGTCAGGAAATCGCGACCCGGCTCGGATATGAAAGCCAGGCCGCGTTCGCCCGTGCATTTAAGCAGGTTATGAATGTTTCGCCGTCGACCTATCGTAACAGCGTAACTTACAGTAATTAGGTTAATCGGCGTCGTAGATCAATACCCGACCGAACATCGGTTGGAAGTTTTCAACAAATTTCAAATGAATAGGATCTACTTGATATTCGTCATGCGCGGCCTTGTCCTTGCAGATAACAGTCAAGGCTACATCATAGGAACGGTCAATAATCGCGCGATGTGTGTCAGCGGGGGTGCCGACATAGCATGCGGTGGCGGCTGAAATGTCTTTCAGGGTTTCCACTCCGGCGATGAATTTCTTTTTGTTTTCCTCGCTGGTGCCGTCCTGCAGCCAAAAGTAAACAGTGTGTACGAACATAATTTTTCCTTTTTTTATTGATTTTATATTTCCTGCTTCCGTAGCACAAAGTGCGGAGTATGAAGCAGTACATCGCCGTCCGTCGTACGGACTCAACAGTGCGGGTGCATTTTGTCGGATCCGGCTGGCAGTTCCGGGGCTTTTTCCATGCCGCCGCCGTGGGTCTCGAAAAATTCACATGCATCCAATATATCTTTTGCGAGGATCTCGCACATGTCCCGACTCAGGTTTTCCCTGACGACCACGCGCAGCATGGCTATATCCTGGGCGTTCGGGGGCAGGGTGTAGGCCGAAAGCACCCAGCCGCGCTGCCTGACCCGTGACGATATATCAAATACGTTATATCCTTTAATATTGCTGGCCATTCGCAAAGCTACCACCGGAATGCCCATTTTGCCACGGTTCATAATAACAAATTTACCGGATTTTTCCAGTTCTTCAGAAAGCCATACCGCGTTGTCCATGCAGTTTTGCGCGATTCTGGTATAACCTTCTTTGCCGAGGCGGATGAAATTGTAATATTGCGCCAGGACCATCGAGGTTCCGCGCGAGAAGTTTAAAGTCATTGTCGGCATCTGGCCGCCGAGATAGTTTACATAGAAAATAAGGTCTTCGGGAAAGATGCTTTTTTCGCGGAACAGCACCCAGCCGATGCCGGGGTAAACCAGCCCGTATTTGTGGCCGGAGACATTGATCGATTTGACGCGTTCCAGGCGGAAGTCCCAGATGAAGTCCTGCTGCAGGAACGGCACGACAAAACCGCCGCTGGCGGCGTCAACATGGATTGGGATATCCCAACCGTGTTCCTTCTGTACTTTATCAAGGACTTTGGTTATTTCATGGATCGGGTCGTTTTCCCCGGTGAAAGTGGTGCCGAGGATGCTGGTTACACATATAGTATTTTCATCAACCATGTCGCGTACACCTTCCGGGTCGAGCGTGTAGGAGTCTTCGCGCAGCGGCACCATACGCATTTCGACGTCGAAGAACTTGGCGAATCGTTCCCAGCAGATCTGGACGTCGTATCCGAAAACCATGTTGGGTTTATCGGTCGGCAGTCCCGCGGCTTCGCGTTTTTTCTTCCAGTTCCATTTATGGGCAAGTCCGGCCAGCATGACAGCCTCGGAAGAGCCAATAGTAGCGGAGCCCATGGTGTCCACGCCTTCCGGGGAATTGAACAGTCTGGCCAACATGTTTACACAGCGTTCGTGAATGTTTTCAGACTGCGGATACATGGCGTGGTCGATAAAATTCTTGTGGATGTTTTCAGCTATAAGCTTGTCCGCCTCCGGTTCCATCCAGGTGGTGACGAAGCTGGAGAGGTTGAGTTGCGGATTGCAATCCATGGCGGTTTCGTCGTGCACCAGTTCATAAGCGGCGTCAGCCGGCATGCCCGCATCCGGCATAATATATTTCGGAACGCTTTGCGCAAAGATGCGCTCGGAATAGGTCTGGTTGTGCCCTTGTTCTTTCTCGTTCAGTTCAGTCAGCTCTTTTTTGCTGGAAATCATATTACGGGTCTCCTCATCTGTGTTACAGGTCGTAATAACTTATATATTAACCCGGTTTCGCCTGGTTACAAGGTTTAATCGGCTAAAAAAAGCAATGAATAGACTTGTTTTGAGCTTGAAGATTTGACTTTGTCTGGTTGGTATGGTATTTATGTATAAAGCCAAGGAAAGAGCAACTTTTCAATTTGTCAAACCTGAAAAACAACCAGGAGATTCCGAAAATGAAGAAACAAGCCCTAACTTTGATCGTCGCTGGTCTTGCAGTCGTATCTGTTCATGCGGATGCCTATAAAGACGCTTACGGTTCGGCCTGGAAAGAGGAGAGAGCCCGTAAGTATGAGGTGGCCGCGACCAGTTTTCTGGCTGCATCGGATATAGCTCCCGGTCCTCAGCAGAAAGCGGAATCTTTGTTTCGCGCCGGTGAGTGCTTTAAAAATTTGAAGAAATATGATAAAGCGGTTGAACTGTTCAAGAAAGTTGCCGCAATGAAAAATATATCCGCGTACACCCGCGGGGTATCGCAATTGCGCATTGGCCAGCTTTTGTATTGGCAGAAAAAATACAAAGAGTCCATTGCGGAATTACAGAAGGTCAAGGATATCAAGGGCGCGCATCTTCACCTGCTGACGGATGCGATGCTGAATTGCGGATATAATTATGACCGGCTCAAGGAGTACGATAAAGCAGAGGAATGCTATAAATATGTCCTTTCAAAGAAAACGCATCCTTATCATCTTACCAGGGCTTATATAGCTTTGGGGAATGATTTGCGGCTCCGGAAGAAGTACGATGCCGCAATTGCCGAATTCGAAAAAGTCCCGGAAGTCCCGAAAGTTCATCCCAATAATGTATCTGAAGCCTATTTAAATATGGGATATGTATATCGCGAACAGAAGAAATATGCTGATGCGATAGCAGCTTTTAAGAAATGTATTGCTGTAGAAAAAGGCCATCCTCATCACCAGAGCAGTGCACAGATTAACATGGGACATGCCCTGCGCGATCAGAAAAAATATGAAGAGGCAATTAAGGCGTACTCCAAAACTTACGATATGCCGAAAGCTCACCCGTTTCACTATGCCGAAGCTGACCGGATGATCGGTTATTGTTACTGGGATTTGAAAGATTATGGTAAAGCGAAGGAGTACTTTGAAAAAGTTATGGCCGCTAAAAATACCTGGCCGTGGCAGAAGAACAGTGCAAAAAATATGCTCAAAGCGATAGCTCAAAAGTTGAAAAAATGAGCTGAAAAAATAAATTAGCTGCGGCGGAACCCTCCGCCGCTTTTTTATCAGCATCATATGGATGCAGTTAATTTTTCCGCATAATAATTTTAAAGTCACATTAAGTCATAATGAAAAGAAGGAGTCATAAATGAAAAAACTATTTTTAACGCTGTTAATTGCCGGAATTACTGCTGGTTCAGTAATTGCAGATGCTTACAAGGATGCTTATTCTGCCGCAAACAAAGAGGAAAGGGCTCGCAAGCTTGAAGTTGCAGCAGCCAGTTATTTGTCGGCTGCCGATGTGGCGACCAGAGATGGTGAAAAGGGTAGGGCTTATTTTCGCGCGGGTGAATGCTATCGCATAAAGCGCAAATATGATAAAGCTGCGGATTGCTTCAAAAAGGTAATGGCTCTGAAAGGGGCTTCCGGATATGACAGAGGGGCGTCTCAGTTACGCCTTGGTCAAATGATCTGGTGGCAGCAGAAGCCTGCTGAAGCTATTCCGGTGCTTGAGAAAGTTCAGACAGTCAAGGGGGCTCACCCTCACCATATAACCGACGCTATGCTGCACTGCGGTTACTGCAATGAGAAAATGAAAAAATATGATCAGGCGTTAAAATGCTATGAAGCTGTTCTGTCAAAGAAAACCCATCCTCACCATATGTCCAGAGCGGAGCTGGGAGTCGGTAATGTAAAAAGAATACAGAAGAACTATGATGAGGCGATTGCTCATTATACTAAAATTCCGGCAATGCCGAAAGTTCACCCCCATCATGTTACGGAATCTTACCTGCACTCCGGATATATACTTGTCGCACAGAAAAAATATGATGAAGCCATCGCGGCTTTTAACAAGTGCATCAACTATAAAGGAGGTAATTCAAATCACAAGGGTTCCGCCCGACTTGCGATAGGCAATATTTACCGTTCCCAGAAAAAGTATGAGGACGCAATCAAAGAATATGCCAAAGTCAAAGATATGAAAAAAGCCAGCCCTTATCATGTGACCGAGGCGGATCGTTTGACCGGTTATTGCTACTGGGACATGAAACAGTATGACAAGGCTAAAGAGTATTTTGAAAAAGTTATGGCTGCAAAAAAGGCGTGGTCCTGGCAGAAGAGTAGTACAAAAAATATGCTCAAAGCTATAGCGTCAAAGTTAAAGAAATAAGCTGAATTATTAAAGAAATTGCGGCGGAAGTAATTTCGCCGCTTTTACTGAATATCCAATAAATAATATTTTCGCATAAAAACAACAAAGTCGCATAAGTTTGCATAAAGTCGCAAAGAAACGAAGGAGTCCCAAAATGAAAAAACAAGTCCTGTCTATTTTGATCGCAGGTCTCGCCGCAGGTTCCGTACTTGCAGATGCTTACAAGGATGCATATAGCGCTGCAAGAAAAGAGGAGAAGGCCCGCAAGTATGAGGTTGCTGCTGCCAGTTATCTTTCCGCTGCGGAAATAGCTGCCAAGCCGAATGACAAAGCAGACTCATATTTCCGTGCTGGTGAATGTTACCGCATTAAGAAAAAGTATGATAAAGCCATTGAGTGCTTTAAGAAAGAAGTTGAGGTTAAAGATGCATCCGGCTCCAGGAAAAGCGGCGCTCAGTTAAGGATAGGACAATGCTTGTATTGGAATAAAAAATATAAAGAGGCAATCCCTGAATTTGAAAAAGTCAAAGATATCAAAGGGGCGCATCGCAGTCATATAAGTGATGCGGCATTGCACGTTGGCTATGCCAATGCACGACTGAAAAAATATGACGAGGCAATT
>MDTD01171584.1_pt1 | contig 19478 bp, 20 predicted proteins | sample 811221 | NCBI WGS metagenome assembly MDTD01 (sample SAMN05326646, study PRJNA326480) | marine metagenome | isolation source: seawater | place: Pacific Ocean: South West | collected 2011 | reverse complement strand
GCGCATCCGACACCATCAGCCCCCAATCGGGGCGCGGCGGTGCCACGCCAAAGCCGAGGAACGACAACGCCGAGAAGCCCAGGAGCATCCACGACCAGCGCATCGCGCCCTCCACCAGCAGCGTGTCGGTCACGTTGGGCAGGATCTCGCGCCGCACGATGTCGAAGGGGTGATGCCCGCGCGCCCGCGCCGCCGAGACGAAATCGCGCGCCACCACCTCATGCGCCGCCGCCCGCGCCACCCGGATCACCGGGATCCCGAAGAAGAAGGCGAGCGTGGGCAGAAGCACCTCGCCGCCGGTGCCGAAGACGGTGATCAGCACCAGGAGCGGCAGGATGCCCGGCAGGGCTAGGAACGCATCCACCAGCCGCATCGCCACCTCATCGACCCATCCGCCGCGCAGCCCCAGCCAGACGCCGGTGAGCCCGCCCCACAGCATGGCCACCGGCGTGGCGATGCCGGTGATGAGCAGCGCCTCGCGCCCGCCCAGCATGACCCGCGTGAGCACGTCGCGGCCCAGGTGATCGGTGCCCAGCCAATGCGCCGCCGAGGGTTCCGCCAGCGTGAGCGTGGCGTCCATCGCCTTGTAATCATGGGGCACGAGCCAGGGGCTCAGGAGCGCAAGCAGCACATGGAACGTCACCAGCGCCAGGCCGATCGCCCCCGAGGGGCGGGCCACGAGATCGCGCAGCAGCGCGCCCGCGCGCCATTGGCGGGGGACGGCCAGCGCGCTCATGGCCGCCGCGCCTGATGACTGCGCAGGCGCGGGTTGAGCATCAGGCCCAGCACGTCCGCGACAAGGTTCACGCCGACATAGGTCGCGGCGACGATCATGGTGATCGCCTGCACCACCGGCAGATCCCGGTTGGAAATCGCATCCACCAGAAGCCGCCCCAGCCCGGGATAGTTGAACACCACCTCCACCACCACCACGCCCCCCAGAAGCCAGGCGACGGTGAGTGCGATCACGTTGATCGCGGGCAGAAGCGCATTGGGCAGGGCGTGACGGAACACCACTTGCCAATAGGGCACGCCCTTGAGCGTGGCCATCTGCACGTAGTCCGAGGCCATCGCCTCGATCACCGAGGCGCGGATCATCCGCATGACATGGGCGATCATCAGCATGGTCAGCACGGTCGAGGCGAGGATGAACTCGGGGAAGAATTCCAGCGGCGGCGCATCGACGGGGGTGAGCACGATCGCCGGAACCCAGCCCAGCCAGATCGCGAAGATCAGGATCAGGACCGTCGCGGCCACGAATTCCGGGATCGTCATGGCCAGGATCGCCCCGGCCGAGACCAGCAGATCCGGCCAGCGGTCACGGGTCAGTCCCGCCACCACGCCGAGCGTGATCGCCAGCGGAATGCCGACCGCGAGCGCCCCCGCCGCCAGAAAGAGCGAGTTGCGCACCCGGTAGCCCACCATCTGGGCGATGCTTTCCTCCCCGCCCGCGGACATGCCGAAATCGCCCCGTATCACGCCGCCGGCCCAGGACAGGTAGCGCTCGAGCGCCGGTGCCTCGAGCCCCATCGCCTTGCGGCAGGCCTCGAGCGCCTCGCCATGGGCGTCGCGCTCGAGGATCGCGGTGCAGGCATCACCCGGCAGCGCCTCGACCCCCAGGAAGATGATCACCGAAACGAGCCACAGGGTCACGAGACCGAGCGTCAGCCGCCGTGCGATCATCCCCCACATCCTGTTCCCCCCGCTGAACTTCCCGGCACGGGCCGGTGCCGGACTTCGCCCTTTCGTGATCTTTCCGTGAGCCTAGACCAGCCCTGGCCTTTCCGTCGAGTGAAGCTTTTCGTCTTCCCGCTCATTGTTTCGTCTCGGTCCCGTTCAGGGACAGGCGCGGCAATTCTGCACATGCGACTAAGTCGCAATCTGCTTGACGGAGTTGCGAATCGTTCGCATATTCGGGCCATGTCACTCAGCACCGACAGTAAACCGACCGGATACCGAGGCGATACCGGCCTGGCTTGCGGGTATCTCGGCCGCCGCGCCCTGCTTGGACTGGCCGCCGGCTTCGCTTGCGCGGGTCTTGCGCGGGCGGGCCGTGCCCCGCTTGACGTGGTTGCGACCACGGGGATGATTGCCGATACCGCCCGCGTGATCGGCGGCGATGCGGTTTCGGTCCAGGCGCTCATGGGGCCGGGGATCGACCCGCATTCCTTCCGCCAGACCCGCAGCGACATCGCCGCGCTCACCCGCGCCGAGCTGGTGCTGTGGCACGGGCTCTATCTGGAGGCGCAGATGGAGGAGTTCCTGCTGCGCCTTGCCGAGCGGCAGCCCGTGGTGGCGGTGGGCGAATCGGTGCCGCTGTCCCTGCGCATCGCCCACCCCGATTACGAGGGGCGGTTCGATCCCCATGTCTGGATGGTGCCCGGTCTCTGGCGGCATGTGGTCGATGCGATCGCCGTGGCGCTTGCCGAGGCGCGGCCCGAGGCGGCCGAGGCGTTTGCCCGCAATGCCCGTGCCCTGCGCGACGATCTCGAGCGGCTCGGAGCCTATGCGACCGAGGTGCTTGCCACCGTTCCCCCGTCCGCCCGCGTGCTTGTCACCGCGCATGACGCCTTCGGCTATTTCGGGCGCGCCTACGGGTTCGAGGTCGAGGGGATCCAGGGGATATCGACCGAGTCGGAGGCCGGTCTTGCGCGCATCCGGGACCTGGTGGATCTGATCGTCGCGCGCGGCATCCGTGCCGTCTTCGTCGAGAGCACCGTATCCGATCGCAACGTCCGCGCCCTTGTCGAGGGGGCCGCCGCGCGCGGCCACGAGGTGCGCATCGGCGGCGAGCTTTTCTCGGATGCAATGGGCCAGCCGGGCACCTATGAAGGCACCTATATGGGCATGATCGATCACAACATCACCACCATCGCCCGCGCTCTTGGGGGGCAGGCCCCGGCGCGCGGGCTCAACGGCCGGCTGGCGGCGGAGGGATGACCATGGCGCTTGAACTGGTACGGGAGAAACCCGTTGACCAAAACCCGCTGGCGATAAGCGGGCTGACCGTCTCCTATGGCGAGAAACCGGCGGTCTTCTCCGTCGATGTGAGCTTTCAAGAGGGCCGGATGACCGCCATCGTCGGCCCCAACGGCGCCGGGAAATCCACCCTGCTCAAGGCCGCGCTCGGCATCCTGCGGCCGCTGTCGGGGCGGGTCACGGCCTTTGGCCGCCCGCTTGACGAGATGCGCGCGCGTATCGCCTATGTGCCGCAGCGCGCGAGCGTGGACTGGGATTTTCCGGCCCGGGTGATCGATGTGGTGATGATGGGGCTCTACCGCGAGCTGGGCCTTCTGGGCCGCGTCCGCGCCCGCCACCGCGCCCGCGCGATGGAGAGCCTTGCGCGCGTCGGCATGGAAGGGTTCGCCACCCGCCAGATCGGCCAGCTTTCGGGCGGGCAGCAGCAGCGCGTCTTCCTTGCCCGCGCGCTTGCGCAGGGGGCCGATCTCTACCTGCTGGACGAGCCCTTCGCCGGGGTGGACGCGGCCACCGAGCGCGCGATCATCGGCGTTCTCAAGGCGCTGCGCGACGAAGGCCGGACGGTGGTTGCCGTGCATCACGACCTCTCCACCGTGCCCGCCTATTTCGACCGTGCCTTTCTCATCAATACCACCGCCATCGCCGAGGGGCCGGTTGCCGAGGTGATGACCGAGTCCAACCTGCGCGCGGCCTATGGCGGGCGGCTGGGTTCGGCCCGGCAGGCGGTCTAGGCGATGCTCTGGCAGGCGCTCGGCCTCGGGCTTGGCTACAATGCCACGCTGGTGACGCTGGGGGCCACCATGCTGGGCATCGCGGCGGGGGCGACGGGGGTGTTTCTCTACCTCGCGCGGCGCGCGCTGGTCAGCGACGCCATCGGCCATGCCACCCTGCCCGGCGTGGTGGCGGCGTTTCTGGTCATGGTGGCGCTCGGCGGCGAGGGACGCTTTCTGCCGGGGCTGATGCTTGGCGCGGCGCTTTCGGCCGGGCTGGGGCTTGTCTGCGTGTCCTGGCTGACGGCGCGCACGCGGCTGCAAGAGGATGCGGCCATCGGCGCGGTGCTCTCGGTCTTCTTCGGCGCGGGGGTGGTGCTTCTGACCGTGGTGCAGGTGCTGGAGACCGGGCGGCAGGCGGGGCTCGAGACCTTTCTTCTGGGGGCCACCGCCGGGATGCTGCGCGCCGAGGCGCTGAGCATCGCGGCAGGCGGTGCGGCCGTGCTGGCGCTGGTGGTGCTGTTGCGCCGTCCCATGGTGCTTGCCGCCTTCGACCCCGAACATGCGACGGGGCAGGGGATCAACCTGCGCGCGGTCGATCTGGCGATGATGGGGCTGGCGCTCGCCGTCACGGTGGTCGGGCTCAAGGTGGTGGGCGTGGTTCTGATCGTGGCGCTGCTGATCATCCCGCCCGTGGCGGCGCGGCTCTGGTCCGAGAGGGTTGGCGTGATCGTCCTGCTGGCGGGCGCGATCGGCGGGCTGTCAGGCTATTTCGGGGCAGCCGTCTCGGCCACCGCGCCGCACCTGCCCACGGGGCCGCTCATCGTGCTGGCAAGTTTCGTGCTCTTTCTCGGCTCGCTTCTCTTTGCCCCTGCGCGCGGCGTGCTGGCGGCGGGGCTGCGCCACTGGCGCTTCCAGCGCCGGGTGCATCTGCGCCAGGGGCTGCTGGCGCTTGCGGGCGGACAGCCGGTCTATGAGCCGCTGACGCTGCGCCTGCTGCAACACCGGGGCCTTGTGCGCGCCGACGGGGTGGCGACGGAGGCGGGCCGCGCCGCCGCGGCGCGCGCGCGGCTCGACGAGCGGCGCTGGCAGCTTCTGCGCAGCCTGCCCGAGTTCGAGGCCGCCGCCGCGCGCCATGACGGGCTGAGCCCGCTTGACCGGGTGCTGACCCCCGATCAGCTGGCCGCGCTCGACCGGCATCTCGGGCCGGAGGCGGCGATCTGATGGGCGCGGAATTCGTCATGCTCTCGCTTGCGCCGCTCCTGATCGGGGCGCTGGCGGCCATCGCCTGCGCGCTGCCGGGCAATTTCCTGCTGCTCCGGCGGCAGGCGCTCATCGGCGATGCCATCAGCCATGTCGTGCTGCCGGGGATCGTCGTGGCCTTTCTGCTGTCGGGCCGGGTGGCGGCGGTGCCGATGATGCTGGGGGCGGGTGCCGCGGCGCTTGTCTCGGTGGTGCTGATCGAGGTGATCCGCAGGCTTGGCCGGATCGAGCCGGGCGCGGCCATGGGCGTGGTCTTTACCGCCATGTTCGCGGGCGGGGTGCTGCTTCTGGAACAAAGCGCCGCCTCGGGCGTGCATCTTGACGTGCAGCACGCGCTTTACGGCAATCTCGAGAGCCTGATCTGGCTTGACGGCTATGGCTGGGGGGCGCTTCTCGATCCGCAGGCGCTGCGCGGGTTGCCGCCCGAACTGATGCGCATGGGCGTGGTCACGCTTGCCGTGGCGCTGTTTACCGGCCTGCTCTGGCGGGCGCTGGTGATCTCGACCTTCGATGAGGGCTTTGCCCGCACGCTCGGCCTGCCGGTGCGCGTGCTGTCGCTCGCGCTCGTGGCCGTGGCGGCGATGGCGGCGGTCGCGGCCTTCGACGCGGTCGGCTCGATCATCGTCATCGCCATGTTCATCTGCCCGCCTGCGGCGGCGCGGCTGATGACCGACCGGATGGGCGGGCAGGTGGCCTGGAGCCTCGGTTTCGCGGTGATCTCGGCCGTGCTTGGCTACGTTCTTGCGGGCTACGGGCCGCTCTGGCTCGGCTATCGGAGCGCGGTCAGCGCGGCGGGGATGATCGCCACCGTGACAGGTGTGCTTCTGGCCCTGGCGGCAGTCTTCGGCCCGAGGCGACGGGGCGCGGCCGGCACGGTGACGGCTCAGGGCTCGAGCGTGACGCGATAGGTATCCTTGTTCCAGCCATCGACCGAGCAATGCGCGCGGATGAAGATTTCGCGTGTGCCCTCGGGCAGGTCCACGCTCAGCGAGCGGGTAAAGGGCTGCTCGTTCACATGCGGATGATGCAGGAGCCGGTAGGCAAGCCGCTTGCCCGCGGCGTCAAGCACTTCCCAGCCATCGGCATAGTGATCCCAGCCGGTATCGGGATGCAGGATCGTGACATCGAAACGATGCTTGCCCGCCACCTTTTCGACGCTGACGCCGAGGATCTCGGGGTCATGGGCGAATGCGGGGGCCGCGAGCAGACAGGCCGTAAGGATGGACAGCAACCTCATTCCTGCATAATAGCGCAACATGACGCACCGTGAAGTCACTTATCCGCGCGCAACAGCACCGCGCGCGATTCGGAGGCGAATTCGCGCCGCAAGAGCACGCCGAGCGTGACCGCCACCGCCAGAAGCAGCGCCCAGGCTCCAAGCAGCCAGGCCGCCGCCGCCAGCGCGAAGTAGAGCGAACGCAGCCCGCGGTTGAAGCCGCGCGCGGCGGTGATGTTGATCTCGGCCGCCTTGCGCGCGCGCGGCAGGGCCGCCGGATCGGCTGCGTCGTTGGGCACCGCCGCCATGACCACGGCACAATACCCGAAAAGCCGGTTCGCCCAGACGAACTTGAGAAACGCATTGGTGAGAAACACCACGATCAGCAGGATACGGACCTCCCAGACGATCACCGGGTCGGTGCCGGTGATCAGGTCACCGGCGATCCCGATGAAGCGTTCCACATCCCCCAGAAGCGCCAGCGTCCCGCCGATGGCGATGAGCGTGGCCGAGGCGAAGAACGACGTGCCCTGCCGCAACTGACCAATGATCTGCGAATCGAAGATGCGCGGATCGCGGGCGACGAACTGCACCATCCATTCCCGGCGATACTGCGCCATGAGGCAGGAGGTGGACGGAAACCGCCGTGGGGCGTTCTCGATCAGGAAGGTGACACCGGCCCAGGAGGCGATCAGAACCGCCACCGCCGAGAGATCGAGGGCGGAGAAATGGTTGAGCGTCTGCGCCAGGACCTCCATCGCTCAGAACGGGCGCACGACCACGACCCAGAGCACGGCTATCGCCCCCAGGACGCTGATTTCGTTGAAGACGCGCAGGTAGCGGTCGCTTTCGGTGAAGACCCCGCGCCGCGCGCGCAACACCAGCCGCCCGGTCCAGCCGTAATGCGCCGCCAGCGCCAGCACCAGCGCGATCTTCAGATGCGTCCATCCCGGCCAGCCCAGCCAGTGCGCGAGCCAGAGCCCGGTGAGAATGGCGATCACGCCAAGCCCGAGCGAGAACCGGTAGAGCCGGATGGTCAGATCCCCCAGCGGCCCGAACTCGCCCAGCCGGTCCCATTCGCGGTGCCAGTAGATGAGGGCGCGCGGCACGGCGAAAATCGACGTCATCCAGCCCATGACACAGAGAATGTGGATGATCTTGACCCAGTCCATGTGCGATGACTGCCCGAGGGGCCGCGCCTGCGCAAGGCCCGGCGGCGGGATGCGGCAAAATAGGACTCGCCACATGGTAAAATTGGTTATATAATTTTACCAATTCGAGGAGGTGCAACCATGCAAATGCCGGAACCGAACCCCGCGATCCTGTCGCGCAAGGCCGAACTTGTCGCGCGGCTTCACAAGGTTCTGCCCGCCGATGCGGTGATCTCGGACCCGGCGGAGACGCGCGCCTATGAATGTGACGCGCTCACCGCCTACAAGTGTCCGCCGCTCGCGGTGATCCTGCCCGGCTCGACGCAGGAGGTCTCCGAGGCGCTGCGCATCTGCCACGAGATGGGTGTGCCGGTGGTCCCGCGCGGTGCGGGCACCTCTCTGGCGGGGGGCGCACTGCCCACGGCGGATAGCGTGATCCTCGGGGTGGCGCGTATGACCGAGGTTCTGGAAACCGATTACGACAACCGTTTCATCCGCGTGCAGGCCGGGCGCACCAACCTCTCCGTCACCGGCGCGGTGGAGGAGGCGGGATTTTTCTACGCGCCCGATCCGTCGAGCCAGCTGGCCTGCGCCATCGCGGGCAATATCGCGATGAACTCGGGCGGTGCGCATTGCCTCAAATACGGCGTGACCACCAACAACCTGATGGGCGTGACCATGGTGCTGATGGATGGCACGGTGATCGAGCTGGGCGGCGCGCATCTCGACGCGGCGGGCTATGATCTTCTGGGCCTTGTCTGCGGCTCGGAGGGGCAGCTCGGCGTCGTGACCGAGGCCACGCTGCGCATCCTGCGCAAGCCGGAAGGCGCGCGCCCCGTGCTGATCGGGTTCGAGTCGAACGAGGTGGCCGGGGCCTGCGTCAGCGACATCATCAAGGCCGGGGTGCTGCCCGTGGCGATCGAATTCATGGACCGCCCCTGCATCCGCGCCACCGAGGATTTCGCCCATGCGGGCTATCCCGATTGCGAGGCGCTTCTGATCGTCGAGGTCGAAGGCAGCGAGGCCGAGATCGACGCGCAACTGGCGCTGATCGAGGAGATCGCGCGCCGCCACGATCCGGTCGAGCTGCGCCAGAGCCGCTCGGCAGAGGAAAGCGCGAAGATCTGGCTCGGGCGCAAATCGGCCTTTGGCGCCATGGGGCAGATCAACGATTACATGTGCCTCGACGGCACCATCCCGGTCAGCGCCCTGCCCCATGTGCTGCGCCGGATCGGCGAGATGTCGAAGGAGTTCGGCCTTGACGTGGCCAATGTGTTTCACGCGGGCGACGGCAACATGCACCCGCTCATCCTCTATGACGCCAACAAGCCCGGCGATCTGGAAACCTGCGAGGCCTTCGGCGCGGAGATCCTCAAGCTCTGCGTCGAGGTGGGCGGATGCCTGACCGGCGAGCACGGCGTGGGCATCGAGAAGCGCGACCTGATGGCCCATCAATATGGCGAGGCGGATCTGGCCGCGCAGATGGATGTCAAGGACGTGTTCGATCCGGCATGGCTTCTGAACCCTGCCAAGGTCTTTCCGCTGGGCGCTTCCGAGGCGCGGCGCGCGGCCTGACAAAGCCACGCCGGGGGCGCTGCCCCCGGAGCCCCGGGATATTTTCAGCCAGAAGAAGCACCATGACACCCGAGACCGAGGCGGAGTTTGCCGGGATCATCAAGGGGGCCGACACCCCCCTGCGCATCGAGGGCGGCGGTACGCGCCCGATCGGCGGCGCGACCAACGGCGCGCGGCTCTCCGCTGCGGCGATGCGGGGCATCGAGCTTTATGAGCCGGGGGCGCTGACGCTTGTGGCGCGGGCGGGCACGCCTCTGGAAGAGGTCAAGGCGGCGCTGGCGGCCGAGGGGCAGCGGCTGGCCTTCGAGCCGATGGACCATCGCGGGTTGCTGGGGACGCAGGGCACGCCCACCATCGGCGGGGTGGTGGCCGCCAATGTCAGCGGGCCGCGACGGGTGCAGGCCGGGGCCTGCCGCGATTTCCTGCTGGGCGTGCGCTTCGTCGATGGCGCGGGGCGGATCGTCAGGAATGGCGGTCGGGTGATGAAGAACGTCACCGGCTATGATCTGGTGAAACTGATGGCCGGGAGCTACGGCACGCTCGGCGTGCTGACCGAGGTGGCGCTCAAGGTTCTGCCCGCGCCGCAGGCGGCGGCGACGCTGGTGCTCCACGGGCTGGACGACGCACAGGCGATCGCGGCGCTCTCGCGCGCGCTCGGCTCCCCCTTCGAGGTGACGGGCGCGGCGCATCTGCCGGGACGGGTCACGCTTCTGCGGATCGAGGGGTTTTCGGATTCGGTCGCCTACCGGGCCGGGCGCCTGGCCGCGCTGCTGTCCCCCTTCGGAGCGGTGACGGCGGACGATGACCCCGAGAGCGTGGCCGCCACCTGGCGCGACATCCGCGATGTGGCCGCGTTCCACGGCCGGAAGGGCGACGTGTGGCGGCTCTCGGTCAAGCCCTCGGATGCGCCGGGGATCGTGGCGGGGCTGAGCGGTGCCGAGGCGCTTTATGACTGGGGCGGCGGGCTGATCTGGCTGCTGGTGCCCGAGGGGACGGGCGCGGCGGAGATCCGGCAGGCGGTGGCGCAGCGCGGCGGCCATGCCACGCGGGTGCGGGGGGCGGGCGCGGACGCCTTTCATCCGCTGCCCGCGCCGGTGGCGGCACTTCAGGCCGGGCTGCGGCAACGTTTCGATCCGCGCGGCCTGCTCAATCCGGGTCTGATGGGCGGGACGCGGGGAGGGACGGAATGAAGACCGAGTTCACCCCGGAACAGTTGCGCGACCCCAGGATCGCGCGCGCCAACGAGATCCTGCGCTCCTGCGTGCATTGCGGGTTCTGCACCGCGACCTGCCCCACCTATCAGGTTCTGGGCGACGAGCTCGACAGCCCGCGCGGGCGCATCTACCTCATCAAGGACATGCTGGAAAACGACCGCGTGCCCGATGAAAAGACCGTCAGGCATATCGACCGCTGCCTGTCCTGTCTGGCCTGCATGACCACCTGCCCCTCGGGCGTGCATTACATGCATCTGGTCGATCAGGCGCGCGAATATATCGAGGCGCGCTACAGGCGACCCCTGGGCGACCGGGCGCTGCGCTGGATCCTCGCGCGGATCCTGCCCTATCCGATGCGGTTTCGCGTGGCGCTGCTGGGGGCGAAGATCGGGCGGCCCTTTGCGCGCCTCATGCCCGATGCGCGGCTGCGCGCCATGCTGGAGATGGCCCCGAAACACATCCCCCCCGTCAGCCGCAACGACGATCCGCAGAGCTTTGCCCCCGTCGGCGCGCGCCGGATGCGCGTGGCGCTGATGACGGGTTGCGCGCAGCGTGCGCTCAATACCGACATCAACGACGCCACCATCCGGCTGCTCACCCGGCTCGGCTGCGAGGTGGTGGTGGCCGAGGGGGCGGGCTGTTGCGGGGCGCTGACCCATCACATGGGCAAGACCGCCGAAAGCCATGCGACGGCGGCCCGCAACATCCGCGCCTGGGCGCGCGAGATGGACGAGGGCGGGCTCGATGCCATCGTGATCAACACCTCCGGCTGCGGCACGACGGTCAAGGATTACGGCCACATGTTCCGGCTCGAGCCGCTGGCCGAAGATGCCGCGCGGGTCAGCGCCATCGCCATGGATGTGAGCGAGGTGTTGATGCGGCTCGACCTGCCGGAGGGCGAAGACAAGGGCCTGACGGTCGCCTATCACGCCGCCTGCTCGCTGCAGCACGGGCAGAAGATCAGGACAGCCCCCAAGGATCTCCTGCGGCGGGCGGGCTTTGCCGTGGTGGAACCCGCCGACAGCCACCTCTGCTGCGGCTCGGCGGGCACCTACAACCTGATGCAGCCCGCGATCTCGAAACAGCTCAAGGAGCGAAAGATCCGAACGCTCGAAGCCAGGGCCCCGGACGTGATCGCCGCCGGGAACATCGGCTGCATGATGCAGATCGGCTCGGGCACGGCCGTGCCGGTGGTCCATACGGTCGAACTGCTCGACTGGGCCACCGGCGGGCCGCAACCGCCCGCGCTCCTGCGCGCCGGAGGGGGGCCGCCGGACGTGCCCATCCTGCGCTGAGCGCGGTCTTATTCTGGCCCAAAACCCTTGCTAGCCGGTAAGGGCGTTCCCGGACCCGGAGAGACCATGCTGCGCGCGCTTGCCCTTCTTGCCTGCCTTGCCACGCCGCTTGCCGCGCAGGACAGTGCGCTCACGCGGCTCGACATGGGCGATGCGGCACGCGCCTGGGAGGCGGTGGGGAGGCTGGAACTGGGCGGACGGGGCTTCTGCACCGGTGCGCTCATCGCGCCCGATCTGGTGCTGACGGCGGCGCATTGCCTTTACGACAAGGCGACCGGCGCGCGGCTCGATCCGGCGCGGATCGAGTTCATGGCCGGCTGGCGCAACGGCCGCGCGGCGGCCTATCGCTCGGTGCGCCGCGCGGTCACGCATCCCGATTACGATTTCGCGGCCGAGGTCACGCCGGAGCGGGTGCGCAACGACGTGGCGCTGCTGGAGCTTTACCATCCGATCCGCAACACCCGCGTCGTCCCGTTCGAGACCGATGCCCGCCCGCGAAAGGGCCAGCAGATCGGCGTCGTGAGCTATGCCAGGGACCGCGCCGAGGCCCCCTCGCTGCAACAGGTCTGCGAGGTGCTGGCGCGGCAGGGCGGGGTGCTGATCATGTCCTGCGACGTGGATTTCGGCTCTTCCGGAGCGCCGGTCTTTTCCTTCGAGGGCGGGCAGGCGCGCATCGTCTCGGTCGTTTCCGCCATGGCCGAGGTCGAGGGGCGCAAGGTTGCGCTCGGCACGCAGCTGATCGAGCCGCTCGACACGCTGCGCGCGGCGCTCGACGCGGGGCAGGGCGTCTTTCAGGACGCCCCGCCACAGATGCTTTCCTCCGGCGCGCGCCGCGACACGGGCGCGAAATTCGCCCGGCCATGAGGGCGCTGGCGATCCTTCTGCTGGCGCTTCTGACGGCGGGTGGCGCGCTCGGGCAGAGCAGGCTCGACCGGCTCACGCAGCGCGATGATCTCTTCGGCTGGGAGGCCGTTGGCCGGCTTGACATCGGACAGGCGGGTTACTGTACCGGGGTCCTGATCGCGCCCGACCAGGTGCTGACGGCGGCGCATTGCGTCTTTGACGGCACACGCGCCCCCGTGCCCGCCGAGAGCCTGCGCTTTCGCGCCGGGCTGCGCGACGGGGTGGCTGTCGCCGAAAGCGGGGTGAGCGGCTATGCGGTGGCCGAAGGCTATGATCCGGCGCGCGGCATGGTGCCTGGCAACGTGCGCCGCGATGCCGCCCTGCTGCGCCTTGCCACGCCGATCCCGAGCGCCGTTGCGGCGCCCTTCGCGCTTCACGGGGCACCGGCACCGGGGCAGCGGGTGAGCCTTGTCTCCTACGGCCGCGACCGGGACGAGGCCCCCTCCTGGCAGCGCGATTGCGGGATGCTCTGGCGGCAGGGCGGGCTGATGGCCTTCGATTGCAACGTGATCTTCGGCTCGTCGGGCGCGCCGGTCTTCGCCCGCACCGCCAGCCGCGCGCGCATCCTGTCGCTGGTCAGCGGCGGCACGACCGAGGGGCGGCGCGTGGCCTTCGGCATGGACCTGCCCGGCCTTGTGGAGGCGCTCCGGCGCGATCTGCGCGCGCGCGGGATCAGACAGGCGGTGCCCGGCTTCAGGCGAGAGAGCGTGGGGCAGGGACGGGCTTCGGGCGCGCGCTTCGCCCGGCCCTGAGCGATCCGTGTGCAGGGGCTTGACAGCCCCGCGCCCCGTTCCCAAATCGCAGGTGTTCCGGTGCCGGATGGGCCGGATCAATGCGCCTGTCCCCTTGCGGGAAGGCAGACCCGTTATCGCTCAAAGGAGGATGACCATGCGAAACTTCGATCTTGCACCGCTCTACCGGGCCACGGTCGGCTTTGACCAGATCGCCGATCTGCTCGACCGGGTGATGGCCAGCGACATGAGCCAGCCCACCTATCCGCCCTACAACATCGAGAAGACAGCCGATGATGCCTATCGCATCTCGATCGCCGTCGCGGGATTTTCCGCCGACGATCTCACGGTGGAGGTGAAGGAGGGCGCGCTCGTGGTCTCGGCCCGCAAGCGCGAGGAGGATGAGAACCGCACCTTCCTGCATCGCGGTATCGCCACCCGTGCCTTCGAGCGGCGCTTCCAGCTGGCCGATCACGTCCGCGTGACCGGCGCGAGCCATGCCGACGGAATGCTCCATATCGAGCTGGTCAGGGAGGTGCCCGAGGCCCTCAAGCCCCGTCGCATTGCCATTGCCAGCGCCGAGAAGACGTCCCAAAAGGATGTGATCGACGCCGAAAAGGTGAACTGACGAAAGGGCCTGGCCCGGTCGGTCACGACCGGGCCTTTGTCCTCAGGCGGCTTTCGGCACCTCGGCCACCGGCGCGCGTCCTTCGATCAGCGCGCGATGCAGCGCCGTGATGCCCGCCTCCATCGCCTCTGCCCCGATGACGAATTGCACATCCACGCCGCGCGGCGTCTGATGCGCGGCGATGACTTCGATCTCCGCCGCCTCCAGCGCCCGCAGCCCGCGGCCCAGCACCCGCAACCCCTTCAGGTCACGCCCGATGGGCGATACGAGCGCCAGCGTCCGCACCGAGACGGCGGCCGCCGGGTAAAGCGACTCGAGATCGCGCGCCACGCGCCGCACGGTCTTGAGCGATGCCTGCACGTAATGGGTGATCGTGTTGGCGTTCGAGGTCTTGGAAACGATCCAGACATCGTGCCGCTTCAGCGCCTCCAGAATGGCCGCGTCATAGCCCTTGACGCCCACCATGTCCTGCTCGAACAGCTCCAGCGCCACGACCTTGAGGCCAGTCACGATCTCCACCGCCGGGGTGTCGGTGGGCTGATCGTCGATCAGCGTGCCCGGATCGCCCGGATCGAAGGCATTGGTGACGCGCAGCGGCACCTCTGCCTGGCGCAGCGTCTTGGCGGCCTTGGGATGGATCGCCTCCATCCCGAGATTCGAGAGCTGGTCGGCCACATCGTAATTGGTATGGCCCAGCTTGCGCACGGCCTCCTCGCCGACCAGCTTCGGATCGGCCGAGGAGAGGTGGAACTCCTTGTGGATGATCGCCTCGCGCGCGCCGGTATGGGCGGCGATGCGGGCGAATGTCACCTCCGAATAGCCGCGGTCGAACTCGCGCATCAGCCCCTCGGTACATTGCGCATAGCCGGTGACGATGGGCAATTCGGAAGCAAGGTCCACGTCGCCCAGCCCCGCCGCGATCCGTTCGGCCAAGGTATGCTCGGTCTCGTCGCGCCAGCCGCTCAGATCGATGAAGCGCGCATTCACCCCGTGCCGCTGCAACAGCAGCGTGGTGACGAAGGCCGAATGTGCCTCGCCCAGGCCCGAGAGCAGTTCGCGGATCACCAGCATGTGATCGCCCAGCCGGAAATGCCCGTAGGAGCACAGGCGTTGCAGATCGAAGAGGCACGACCGCGCGCCCTCGATCCGCTCGCGCACGAATTCGTCCGCCATGCCCCGGTCGCCGGGATGTTCGAGAATGGTGCCGTGCGCTTCGCGCATGGCATGACCCACCTCGGTCAGCGCGTCGAGCCAGCCATGATCGTCGTCATCATTGGCGAACCGCGCATAGACGCCGGGCGTGCCGGATTTCTTGTGCTCGAGCAGCTTGTTGGTGATCCCGCCAAAGGCAGAGACCACGAAGATGCGCCCATAGAGCGCCGCGTCGTCCCGGGTCCCGATGAAGAGCGTGTCGAGCAGTTCGCGAACACGGCTCATCGACGTGCCGCCGATCTTCTCGACGGTATGGGTTGGAAAGGTCATGTGATTCTTGCCGGGGCCTCTCGCCCCCGCCCTCTCAGCTTGATTCGAGCGCATAGGAACCGTCGGCCTGATGCACTTCCTTGCCGGTCACCGGCGGGTTGAAGACGCAGGCCATGACAAGCTCTTCCCTGGCGCGCAGCGTGTGGCGGTCGTGCTTGTCGAGCGCGTACATGACGCCGGGCTTGATCTCATGCGTCTCGCCGGTCGCCAGATCGGTGATCGAGCCCGTGCCCTGCATGCAATAGACGCTCTCGAAATGGTTCTTGTACTCGAACGTGTGTTCCGATCCCGGCTCGAGAAAGGTGATGTGGAAGGAAAACCCCATCCCGTCATCGGCCAGAAGCATCCGAACGCTGGACCATTGCGCATCCGAGACCACGCGCTCGCGCTCGCTTTCCACGATCTTGTTGAAATCTCTCACGATCATTCGCGTCACTCCGCTGCCATTTTCATTGTATCGACCGCCTCGCGCGCGGCCGCCTGCAGGATCTCGAGCCCCTTGCGCAGAAGCGGCTCGGGCGTGGTCAGCGGCGCGAGCACCTTGACCACCTCATCATGTGCGCCCGAGGTCTCGATCACCAGCCCCTTGCCGAAGGCGCGCGCACAGATGTCGCCCGCCAGATCACCATTCCCGACATCGACGCCCTGCATCATGCCGCGCCCCTTGAGCCACGCACCGGGCACCATGTCGGCGATCGCCTGCAGCCCCTCGCGGACGATCGCGGCCTTCCCGGCAATGTCGCGCGCGAAGGCATCATCCTTCCAGAATTTCTCCAGCGCCACCCGCGCGGTGACAAAGGCATGGGTGTTGCCGCGGAAGGTGCCGTTATGCTCGGCCGGGCCCCAGATATCGTGCTCGGGCTTGATCAGCAGGGCCGCGAAGGGCAGGCCCATGCCGGAAAAGCTCTTGGCCATCGGGATGAGATCGGGCTCGATCCCCATGCCCTCGAAGCTGAAGAAGGTGCCGGTGCGCCCGCAGCCCGCCTGGATGTCATCGACGATCAGCAGCGCGCCGTGGTCCTTGGCCAGCCTGGCGATGCCGCGCATGAACTCGGGCGATGCGGCATTCAGCCCGCCCTCGCCCTGCACCGGCTCGATGATGAAGGCGGCAGGCGCATCGACGCCGCTCGACGGGTTGCCGAGCATTTCCTCGATCACGCGCAGGCTGTCCACATCCGCGCCGAAGGCACCCTCATAGGGCATGTGCGTCACGTCGTTGAGAGAGACCGACCCGGCCCCGGCCCGCTTGCCGGCATTGCCGGTCGCTGCCAGAGCGCCCAGGGTCATGCCGTGAAAGCCGTTGGTAAACGCGATGATGTTGCGCCGCCCCGTGACCTTGCGCGCGAGTTTCATCGCGGCCTCGACGGCGTTGGTGCCGGTCGGGCCGGTCATCATCACCTTGTAGTCCATGTTACGCGGTTTGAGGATGATGTCCTCGAACGCGGTCAGGAAGTCGGCCTTGGCGCCCGTATGCATGTCGAGGCCGTGGGTGATCCCGTCGGCATTGAGATGCTCGATCAGCGCGGCCTTCATGTCCGGGTCGTTGTGCCCGTAATTGAGCGACGAGCACCCGGCGAGAAAGTCGATATAGCTGCGTCCCGCGGCATCGGTCAGTTCCGAGCCCTGCGCCCTGACGAAGGACGTGGGAAAGCTGCGGCAATAGCTGCGCGCCTCCGATTCGCGGCGGGCAAAGATGTCAAGATCGGCTGATTGCTCAGTCGGCATGGGATGTTCCTTTGATGATTGGAGAAATGGCGGGAACGCAGGCGCGGTTCAGGCGGCCTTCTTCATCCGCGCCTTCATGACGATGGTGACCATGTATTCGGTGTCGTGCAGCTCGTCGAAATGCTGCGACTTCGTGAAATAGGGCGTGCTCGTCAGTTCGCCGTCATTGAGCTCGCTGAACTTGCGGAAGAGTGCCCAACTGGCCGCGTTGTCGCGCGTGATCGTGGTTTGCAGGCGCGTCACGTCCTTGCATGCCTCGCGCGTCAGCAGACCGCGCAGCATCAGCGTGCCCAGACCCGTGCCCCGCGCCGTTTCCGACACGGCCACCTGCCAGACGAACAGCGTCTCGGGATCGTCGGGCAGGATATGCCCCGACACCCAGCCGACGATCTCGCCCGACATCTCGGCAACGATGCAGGTATCGCGGAAATGGTCGCACTGGATCAGGTTGCAGTACATGGAATTCTCGTCGAGCGGCTTGCACGCCCGGATCAGACGCCAGATCGCCGCGCCGTCAGAAGCCTCCGGCTTGCGCAGGGAGGGCATGGTCTTCCGGAACATTTCCATCGCGTGTCGCATCGGTGAAGAGCCTCGGTTGTTGCTTTGATTGACTAACTATAATACTTAGACTATAAAATCAACACGTGATCGTAAGAAAGGCAGAATGTTGCGTTTTTCTGCCGAAACGCTGCAAGATAAAGCGATTGTAGCATTATATAAGCTTAACGATACAAAGAACCGTTCGCTGGAGGCCAGAGATTGCAATTGAATGAAAGCTTTGCGACCATTGCTTCGATCGCCAAAGGGGGTCGCATGGATCGCACAGACCAGAGCCTGATCGCGCTGCGCCGCATCCTGCGCGCAACCGAGATCTACGGGCAGAAGCTTGCCGCCGCCGCCGGGCTCACGGCGGTGCAGTTCCGTGTGCTTCAGATCGTCGCCGAACGCGGCCAATGCACCGCCACCGAGATCTCCCGCCGGATGCGGGTGAGCCAGGCAACGGTGACATCGCTGGTGGACAAGCTGGTAAGACACGGCATGGTCACGCGCGAGAAATCCGAGACCGACCGCCGTCAGATCAATATCGTGATCACCGAGCGCGGGCGCGACACGATCCGCCACGCGCCTGACGCGCTGCAACAGCGCTATGTGCGCAAGTTCGAGGCGCTGGCCGATTGGGAACAGGCGCAGCTGGTGGCCTCGCTCGAGCGCATCGCCGCCATGCTCGACGCCGATGTGCTCGATGCCTCTCCCGTGCTTGATACGGGCGAACTGCGCGACGTCTCCTGACAGGGCATCCGCCACAAGCGTGCCGGGGCGCGCCGGAGCTCAGCCATAGACCGCTTCCTTGCCGAAATGCTTGGTCAGCATGTAATAGACCACCGCACGATACTTGTTGCGCTCCGAACGGCCATAAGTCTCGAGCACCTGGTTGATCGCGTCCATCAGCGCGGGGCTGTCGGCAAGGCCAAGCTTCTTGACCAGGAAATTGTTCTTCACCGTTTCGAGCTCGCCCTCCTGCCCGGCTGCCACGGTCGCCGCATCGGCATCGTAGATCGCCGGCCCGCAGCCGATCGTCACCTTGGTGAGCAGGTCCATGTCCGGCTCCATCCCGCATTTGTTGCGCAGGTCATCGGCGTAGCGCGCAATAAGTTCGTCACGTTTTCCCATCAAATCACTCCTTGTCCCGACCGCTTCGCCGGTTCGTGCTTCAATCGTCCCCCGCGCGGGGAACGACGGCACGATAGCGGTTGCGCAAGGATGCTCAAAGGGGAAAATCCGCCCTGTCCCGGTCCCGTCCCGCCCGCTGGCCGGTCGCCGGCCACCGGGCAGGACGGCGGGGCTGCGCTAATACCGGTAGTGCTCGGGCTTGAACGGACCTTCCGGCGGCACCCCGATATAGGCGGCCTGCTCGGGGCTGAGCGGCGTGAGCCTGACGCCGATGCGGTCGAGATGCAGCCGCGCCACCTTCTCGTCAAGGTGCTTGGGCAGGACATAGACCTCGTTGCCGTACTGGTCTCCCCTGGTCCAGAGCTCGATCTGTGCCAGCACCTGGTTGGTAAAGGACGCGCTCATCACGAAGGAGGGGTGGCCCGTGGCATTGCCGAGATTGAGCAGACGCCCCTCGCTCAGCAGGATGATCCGGTTGCCCGAGGGCATCTCGATCATGTCCACCTGGTCCTTGATGTTGGTCCACTTGTGGTTCTTCAGCGCGGCCACCTGGATCTCGTTGTCGAAATGGCCGATATTGCCGACGATCGCCATGTCCTTCATCTCGCGCATGTGCTCGATGCGGATCACGTCCTTGTTGCCGGTGGTGGTGATGAAGATGTCGGCGCTCGAGACAACATCCTCCAGGAGCACCACCTCATAGCCGTCCATCGCCGCCTGAAGCGCGCAGATCGGATCGACCTCCGTCACCTTCACGCGCGCACCGGCGCCGCGCAGGCTCGCGGCCGAGCCCTTGCCCACGTCGCCATAGCCGCAGACCACGGCGACCTTGCCCGCCATCATCGTGTCGGTGGCCCGCCGAATGCCGTCCACCAGGCTTTCCTTGCAGCCATACTTGTTGTCGAATTTCGACTTGGTGACGCTGTCATTGACGT